>ERZ857840.27-NODE-27-length-252027-cov-27.099797_pt1 | contig 252027 bp, 193 predicted proteins | sample MGYA00519760_ERZ857840 | MGnify/ENA primary metagenome ERZ857840 (study PRJEB31778, sample SAMEA3449371) | human gut metagenome | biome: human gut; feature: human-associated habitat; material: faeces | place: United Kingdom | collected 2010/2012 ... | reverse complement strand
TCGGTTTGAGAAATTCGCCATAGGCGCGACCAATGCGCCAGGCGATATCTTCATTCAGTTCTTCGCCTAATTTCCCGCGAATATCATAGGCTTTAAAGCAGGTTAATTTTTTCATATTGTTACCCTTTTTCAGGCAATAGTTGGCCCTGACCGAAACGGCCAATTTTATTTTTGTCGTTATTTACACCGCGGTTTCGCATTCATTGCCTGATGCGACGCTGCCGCGTCTTATCAGGCCTACAAAACCGAACCGTAGGTCGGATAAGGCGTTCACGCCGCATCCGACAAACAGCGCCTGATGCGACGTTTACACCCGTCCGTAGCGATCCGCGAAGCGCACCACATCATCCTCTTCGAGATAAGAGCCGGAGCGCACTTCAATTAAATCGAGCGGAATTTTCCCCGGGTTTTCCAGGCAGTGCGTCGCCCCCAGCGGAATATAAATGGACTCGTTTTCACCAAGCAGTTTGATATCACCGTCAATAGTGACTTTTGCCGTTCCCGCGACCACTACCCAGTGTTCCGCACGGTGATGGTGCATCTGTACCGACAAGCCTTCGCCCGGTTTCACGGTGATGCGTTTCACCTGGTAGCGGTCGCCCGCGTCGATAGAGTCATATTTGCCCCACGGACGATACACTTCGCGATGCACCCGATGCTCATGGCGACCATCGGCTTTGATCTGCTCGACCACTTTTTTCACATCCTGCACCGCGTTACGGTCGGCAATCAGCACCGCATCTTTGGTCTGCACCACTACCAGATCTTTCACCCCGACGGTGGTGACCAGGCCAGATTCGGCGTACACATAGCTGTTTTCAGTTTTGTGATTAATCACATCGCCGTGGCAAACGTTGCCCTCGGCGGTGTGGGCGCTGATCTCCCATAATGAAGACCAGGAACCGACATCGCTCCAGCCCGCATCCATCGGTACCACAACGGCATCTGCCGTACGTTCCATGACCGCGTAATCCACCGACTCTTCCGGGCAGGCCAGAAACGCTTCTTCATCCACGCGAATAAAATCGAGATCCGGATCGACGGCGCTCATCGCTTTTTCGCAGGCATCGAGAATATCCGGGCGATATTTTTTCAGTTCTTCGAGATAGCGTCCGGCGCGGAACAGGAACATGCCGCTGTTCCAGTAATATTCGCCGCTTGCCACATAGGCCTGCGCGGTTTCCAGATTTGGTTTTTCGACAAACTGCGCCACTTCAAAGGCCACCGTATCCTGCTCACCCGCAGACACTTCACCGCGACGAATATAGCCATATCCGGTTTCAGGTAGATCCGGCACAATGCCGAAGGTCACCAGCTTGCCCGCTTCGGCATACGGCATGGCGTTACGCACGGCGGCGCGGAACGCATCTTCATCGGCAATCACATGATCCGCCGCCAATACCAGCATTAACGGGTCGCTCTCCGGGCTATGACGTTTTGCCGCCAGCGCCGCCAGCGCAATGGCAGGTGCAGTGTTACGCCCTGCCGGTTCGAGAATAATGTTCTCGGTGAGTTTGTTCAGTTGACGCAGCTGTTCCGCGACAATAAAGCGGTGCTGCTCATTGCAAATCACCACCGGGCTTTCGCACTCCACGCCGTTCAGGCGGCAGATGGTGGTTTGCAGCATGGTGAGATCGCCTTTCAGGCATAAAAACTGCTTGGGGTAAAGTACGCGGGAAAGCGGCCATAAGCGGCTACCGGAGCCACCTGCCATCACAACTGGATAGAGTTTCGACTGCGCCATAATTATCCCCGAATATCATTTATAAATTGACGTAACACGTTCTCTTTATCGAGCGTGCGTTCGGCATATTCACGTGCCACCGTGTTGTGTTTGGGCAACAGAAGCGCCTGACGAATCCCCGCCACCAGCGCCTCGACCGATTCCGGTTCAACGCAAACCGCAATGCCCGGAAAGGTTTCGCAAAGCTGTCCCAGTTCTGTGTGGGCTTCTGCGGTAATCACCGCGTTACCGCCTACCGCCAGAATATTGGTCAGTTTCGACGGCAATACGGCATCTGCCGCGCCGCGTTTTTGCACCACCAGATGGCAATCGCCCATCTTCAGCAGTGCGGGTAAAGCGTCATACGATTGCAGCGGAAAAAATTGCATGTTGCGCAGTCCACGCTGCTGCGCCATTTTTTCCAGCCGCGCTTTGCCGCCGCCCTGCCCGACAATGGCAAAAATCAGCGGTTCATCGCGCAGGCGATCGGCAGCTTCAATAACGTTTTCCAGCCCCTGCTTTTCACCAATATTGCCGGAGTAAAGAATGATTTTTTTGTTATCCGCCAGGCCAAGCTGGTTACGAAGGGCATCAACATCGGCATCTGCAACATGCTGAAAACGGGCAATTTCCGACCAGTTGGGGAAGAAAATGATGTTATCCGCCGCCACGCCTTTTTCGATGGCTTTATTCATCATCGAACGCGAAATCGTGGAGACGTTATCGACGTTATGCAGTCCGCTACGTTCGAACGCCGTTGCCAGCTGTGCCACTTTGCCGCCTTTGCCTTTTCCGGCAAGGCCCAGCCCCAGCATGGCGTCCACTTCGTAATCCTGAATATGCAGCACGGTACGCGCACCAGAGAGTTTCGCCAGCAGGCGCATTCCCGGCGTGCAAAACAGCGTTGGCACCACGCCGATAATGCGATCCGGCTTCCAGCGACGTTGCGCCATCAACGGGAAAAAACTGCTGACGGCAAAACTGCCGAGATGCAACAGGCGTTTCAGGGTGCTCGGCTGTTTTGGCACGTACAGCGGGCAGCGCCACACCGTGGCGGCCCCCTCTTCTCGTTTGTAGCGCCAGGCGGAATAGTTCTCGCCCACCTGCCACTGCGGGTAGTAAGGCGGTGCGGTAATGACCCGCACCTCATGACCTTGTGCCGCCAGCCATTCCACCATCTCGCCGGTGTATTTGCCGATGCCGGTTAACTCCGGCGAGTAGTTAATGCCGTAGACCAGTATTTTCATAATCCGGGTACTCCGGCACGCTTCTCAGCGAGAAAATAGGCGCGGCTGTTAGCGTGAACATTGTCACTGGCGAGCAGTGCGTCCGGCGTCAGCCAGCGGTAATCGTCATGCTGCTCATCCGGCAGTAACAGCTCGTCTTCCACTACTCTGAAGCGAAAACCGAGCACCACATAGTGAGTGGTGAAATCCGTGCCAGAGAAGTTATCGTCATAAAAGTGCTGCCAGACACCGTAAAACTGGCCTGCTGTTATCGGCAGACGCAGCCCCAGTTCCGCCATCGTCAGCCGCTCAAATGCGGCTTCCAGCGTTTCGTCTTTCTGCACGCGCCCTCCCGGCACAAACCAGTAACCCTGCGCCGGGCGGTTGGTTCTTTTGCCAAGCAGAAACTCGCCGCGACTGTTCTCGACAATAAAATCGAGAGAGACAAGCGGTGTGGAGCGCACTACCGTGGCAAAGTCTTCCTGACGTAAAAACATCATTACCCCCGAAAGCGGTCTTGATTCTCAAGGAACCACTGGTAAGTGCTGGCAAGCCCCGCTTCCAGTGAGATTTCGTGATACCAGCCAAGCTGATGCAGGCGCGTCACATCCAGCAGTTTGCGCGGCGTACCATCCGGTTTACTGGCATCAAAAACCACCCGACCTTTGTAACCCACCACTTTGGCGATGGTTTGCGCCAGCTCGCGGATAGTGCAGTCAACGCCCGTGCCGACGTTAATGTGCGACAGCATCGGCTGGGTGTTTTCCAGCCAGACTTCGTGCGCCAGCTCCATCACATGAATGCTCGCCGCCGCCATATCATCGACGTGCAGGAATTCACGCATCGGTGTACCGCTGCCCCACACCACCACGTCCGGCGCATTCTGTGCCGTCGCCTCGTGGAAGCGACGCAGCAATGCTGGGATCACATGCGAATTACTCGGGTGGAAGTTGTCATGCGGGCCATACAGGTTGGTCGGCATGACCGAGCGGTAATCTCGTCCGTACTGGCGATTGTAAGATTCGCACAGTTTGATCCCGGCGATTTTGGCAATGGCGTAAGGCTCGTTGGTCGGCTCCAGCGTGCCCTGCAATAACTCGCTTTCTGCCATCGGCTGTTTTGCCAGTTTCGGGTAGATGCAGGACGATCCGAGAAACAGCAGTTTGTTCACGTCGTTCTGATGCGCGGCGTGAATGATGTTGCTCTCAATCATCATGTTCTGGTAGATGAAATCCGCCGGATAGGTGTTGTTGGCAACAATGCCGCCCACTTTCGCCGCCGCCAGATAGACCTGGTCAATGCGTTCGCTGGCAAAGAAATCATGCACGGCGCGGCTGTCCAGCAGGTTCAGCTCGTCGCGGGTACGTAATACCAGCTCCACATCACCGCGCTGTTCGAGCTGCCGCTTGATGGCAGAACCGACCATCCCACGATGGCCAGCGATAAAAATGCGTTGTTTACTCATGCTTATGACTCCAGCGCGATCGCCACGTCGTAGCCGTGAGATTTCAGCAGAGAGTGTTTTTTCGCCGCTTCGAGGTCATTAGCCACCATTTCAGACACCATCTCTCTGAGGGTGATTTCCGGTTTCCAGCCCAGTTTTTCGTGCGCTTTGGTCGGGTCGCCGAGCAGCGTTTCAACTTCTGCCGGACGGAAGTAACGCGGATCAACGGCGATAATCACATCACCCGGTTTAACGCCCGGCGCGTCATGCCCGGTGACGGAAACCACAATGCCCTTCTCTTCAACACCCGTGCCTTCAAAGCGCAGTTTGATGCCCAGCTGTGCCGCTGCCATTTCCACGAACTGACGTACGGAGTACTGAACGCCGGTCGCGATAACGAAATCTTCCGGCTGTTCCTGTTGCAGCATCATCCACTGCATTTTTACGTAGTCTTTGGCGTGGCCCCAGTCACGCAGGGAATCCATATTGCCGAGGTACAGGCACGACTCCAGCCCCTGGGCGATGTTGGCGATTGCGCGGGTGATTTTGCGGGTAACGAAGGTTTCGCCGCGGCGCGGGGATTCATGGTTGAAGAGAATACCGTTACAGGCGTACATGCCGTAGGATTCGCGGTAGTTAACGGTGATCCAGTAGGCGTACAGTTTGGCGACCGCATACGGAGATCGCGGGTAGAACGGCGTGGTTTCTTTCTGCGGAATTTCCTGCACCAGACCATACAGTTCAGAGGTGGAAGCCTGATAGAAACGAGTTTTCTTTTCCAGACCGAGGAAGCGGATCGCCTCCAGCAGGCGCAGCGTACCCATCGCGTCGACGTCAGCGGTATATTCTGGTGACTCAAAAGAGACCGCAACGTGGCTCATTGCGCCCAGGTTGTACACTTCATCCGGCTGTACTTCACGCAAAATGCGCGTCAGGTTAGAGGTATCACTCAGGTCGCCATAATGCAGATGGAATTTCGGGTTGCAGGTGTGCGGATCCTGATAAATGTGATCCACGCGCTCGGTGTTGAATGACGATGCGCGACGCTTAATACCATGCACCTCGTAACCTTTTTCCAGCAGAAACTCTGCCAGGTAAGAACCGTCTTGTCCGGTTACACCGGTGATGAGAGCGACTTTTGACATGTCTTATTCCTCTGTATTTTTGAATTTATTCAGTTTCAACGCGTTCGCGTATCACCACTGCGGGATTCCCCCGGCAAACCACATTTGCCGGAAGCGATTTAAAAACACTGCTTCGTGCCCCCACGACGGTGCCGTCGCCGATTGTGACGCCAGGGGCAACAAAGACATCGGTTGCCAGCCAGCATTTCTCGCCAATCACAATAGGCGTGGCGTTAATGGTGAAATGTTGACTTGCATGGTCGTGGCTACCGGTGCATAAATAACTTTTTTGCGATATCACCGAATGTGCGCCAATGGTTATTTCACCGAGGGTATATAAATTGACGTCATCGCCGACCCACGCGTAATCACCTAAGGTTAATTTCCACGGATAGGTAATTTTTACTGACGGCCGAATAACTACGTTTTTTCCTATTTTTGCGCCGAATAAACGTAATAAAAATGCCCGCCAGCGATACAATACTTGTGGCGACCAGGCAAATAATGTTGCCTGTACTGCCCACCACAATTGCACTTTAATAGCGTTGCCACCCCGGAACCCTTTCGGCACCGAGAATCCACTTAAATCCTGCATCGTTTTCCCTTATATTCAGCTTTTGTTATATAAGGCTTTCGTCTTTGAGGTAGTACGCTGGCGTAAATGCCAGGATAATTCTGCCCAGAAGCCAGGCACATGTAATATTTGCCGTTGGACTTTTTTCGCGTCAGCACACAATTCCATATTATTGGTGGTAGATACCCCACCCATAGAAAATTCAGACACCAGGCCATTGAGTTTTTTAAATGCATAACCTGCTTTATACATTTTGGCTGCCAGCGCGTAATCAGAAGAAACTTTATATTCCAGGTCATAACGCCATTTTTTCAAACCGGATACCGGGAAAAATATCGCCTGATGACTGGCGGGCAGGCTGTGATAAATATACCAACCCGGTTTGGCGCTACGTTTAATTTTATGCCCGTCGCCAAAATCCAGCAGCGCATCGCCGGTGATCATCACGTTATCTTTTTGCATTTTTAACTTACGGACAAAATTTGCGGCATCCTGATGAAAAATATCGCCCGAATTGAGAAACAACGCGAACTTGCCTTGTGCCATCGTAATGCCTTTGTTCATGGCGTCGTAGATACCGTTATCTGGCTCGCTGACAAAGCGTAGGTTATAGATACCATTGAGATTTTCCAGATACTCACGGGTGCCGTCATTGGAACCGCCATCGACAACAATCCATTCGAAGCTGATATCGTCCGCCTGCGCCAGCGAGGCATGTGTTTTGACTATCCCTTCGAGGTTACGAAACGCGACAGTGATTATGCTAAGCAACATGTTCTTATTCTTACCTCGTAATATTTAACGCTTTTCGCAAAATAAACGGACAGACGATTAAAAATGCATATTCCGGGCTAAATATCGAACCGGTAAAAAACAGCGATACCGGAGTAAAAAGATATAATTGCACGCGAAAATTGCGGTTATCACCAAAAGCGTTGACCATCATTTTTATCACTTTCCCCATGTACCACAGCGATAAAAACACCGCGAACCAGGAAAAATAAATAATCAGCAGATACAAACCATTGTCTATGGTTTTTCCGACATCCGCACCGTTAAATATTCCGAATGATGCGACATATTCATAAAGTGAGCCAAATCTGACTACACCGTCAATATGGGTCAAAGAATAACCGACCATCACCAGCGGACCGACAATACGATAATACGATGACGATCCTTCCGTACCTAAATCGCCCAGACGGGTGGAAATATAAGGAAATGCAATTACCACACCAACCAGGAATACAGCCAGAGAAATCAATGCTAACGGTAACTTTTTCTTAATCGCCTCTTTATTCAGATATTGAAATGCCCACTCCAGCAAATAAAACAGGATAAAGGTCATAACCCCTGAAAACGATCCGGATAATATTATCCCTGCGAGAATCATAGCATCGGTTTTAGGCGTTTTGATACCAAACTGTTTGATGCTGAGCCAAATTGAGATTAATGCCAGAGCGAAAAATGCCGGTTCGAAATAAAGTGCTGTCGTGCGCTTGCCGCCGAATTTAATGAAATTCAGTACATAGCTGTTGCTGTAAATCAGATATTTCGAAATCGACTCCATAATACTGCTGCCACCGGTGAGGATAATTTGCGCCATCTCCACCGCCGCCAGCGCCACCACCAGCCCGACCACCAGATAAAAGAAACGTAATATCTTGCGATGGTTGTGTGGCGAAATCGTTTTAAAGCGAATACTCCACACCATGCCAATAATGATCACAATATAGACAAACAGCATGGTTGAAGTGACGTATTTACTGGCATCCAGCGACTGACCAAACAGATAGTTAAACGCCGTGAGTCCCGCACCAATCCCTAAGGCAATCATCAATTTTTTAACGCTGATGCGTTCTAAAAACAGCAGTAACAAGACAGGTAAAAAAGTGACGATGGTGATGGGGAAACTTTCGCCAAGCTGGGCGATTTTGACGTTAACCAGCAGGTAGATCAGCGGCAGCAGCAGGTAGCTACAGATTCTGATAGAAGTTGACATACTCCTCCAGCATCTGTTGTCCACTGTAGGTGGCGCGGCTGCGTTGGCTGAACTCAGCCAGCGTGGTACCAAATATCGCCTGCGCGATTTCCGGTTTGCTTAACTGCACCAGTTGCAGCACCTCTTCTTCACTGACGGTTTTACCACCGGATTTTTGCAGCACTTCCCGCGCCGCGTCGCTATGGGTGGCAATCACCGGCACGCCAATCGATAGCGCCTCACACAAAATCAGCGGGTAGTTATCGACGCGAGAACTGAACACCAGCGCATCCATCTGATTGAGCTCGCTCATCAACTTGCGCTTGTCAGTTTCAAAGCCGTGATTAACCACGTTGCCAGCGGTGAACGGCGAGAACTTACCAAAGGTATGCAGTTCAATTTTGTCGCCCAGCGCCATCATCTCACGCACCAGTTGCTGGTTAGTCTTGCCGTCGTAACGCAGGTCATGCGCCACCACCGCGATTTTCGGCTTGCCCTGGGTTTCGCGCACCGGAGGCAAGTCCGCCAGAATCGCTTCGGTTGCCATATCAATACCGTTATTGATAATCCGGCAACGCCCTGGCCCGTACAGACTATTGAAAGCATCAGCCACATGCTGGCTGGGGGAAATAAACTGACAGCCCAGTGCCAGCATCTCGCGGAATAACTGGCGTTTGCCCGCCACCAGTTGGTGTGCGCGATCAATCTTCACCGGCGGATAGTTATTTAAGGTCGGGCATTTCTGGCAGCCTGTTTTCCAGCCTTCGCAACCGTCGGTAAAGGCGCAGCGTCCGGTAACACTCCAGTGGTCGTGCAGCGTCCAGACCAGAGTGACGTCCGGTTTATGGTTTTTCACTTTTTCGCAAAAGCGCACCACGCTCTTAAGATTTAGCCAGTAGCTGTGCAGCACATGAAAATGCAGGACCACCGGACCCGGTGTGCGGGTAATGGTGCGATATAACTCATTGAAATTGCCAAACAGATCGCGATTAAACAGACGAAACAGGGCAATATTCGCCATTGCGGTCATCCGCGGCGTATGTTTGATGACCTGCGGATAGTTCTGATGGCTGACGCTCTCTTTGCCGCCTTTGCCGTAACCGTAGACAAAATGTGACGCCAGCCCCTGTTGCAGCGCACGCTGGTGGAGATCTAACGCCACACCTGCTGCCCCGCCTTCCGCCAGTCGCACATTAAATTGCAAAATATTCATTTAATTACCTTCACTCGCGCTTTTTCTCCCACCACCAGCGCGTTGTCCGGGACAGAGTCGAGCACCACGCTGCCCGCGCCCACGGTGACGTTGTTACCAAGCGTGATATCACCAAGAATAATGACGTTGGCACCGAGTTCGACGCCGTTGCCAATGTGTGGACATGCCATGTTATCGGCACCACGATTGCCGATAGTGACGCCGTGGCGAATGGTAAAATCATCCCCCGCTACCACGTTTTTATTGATCACTACGGCGTAACCGTGATGGATAGTAAAGCGGCGGCCAATGGTCGCGGCAGCCTGGATTTCATAACCGAAAAAGCATTCGGTGATAATGCGATACAGCACCAGCAGTGGGACCGCCCACAGATTGTTGAGAACGTTCTTTTTGCGCCACACCGAACAAAAATGAGCGACGCGATAGGCAAGAACCATGCAGCACGGGCGTAAACTCCAACTGTTGGCACGCAGATCTTCCAGCATCTTTAGCGCCCCCGAATACCATCAGCCAGACGTTTGCCGTTACGCACCGACAGCAGCGTCAGCAAAGTGCGCCAGGTCATACGTTTATTGCGGATCTGGTAGAGGGTAAACAGCTGATATTTTTTGCTTGCACGGTCAAATTTATCTTTGTGCTTGCGGTAAAAGTGGAAGTACCCGGAGAATTTTTTCGGTGACGAGGTGATCTGCATTTCACCGTGATTGATATGCAGGATCTGCGTCGCTTCTTCCACTTTCCACGGTTCGCCGTACTCCACCACCATCCGCAGGAAGATGTCGTAATCCTGTGCTGCTTTCAGTTCGGTATCGAACAAACACTCTTTGAAACGCCATGCCCAAGTAAAGACCTGATTGCCAATGATATTGCGTTTATAGAACAGGCGGCGTGAGTACGGCGATTTGGGATACAGTGGTAAGCTTGCCGGTTGGGAATAAACTTCTCCCTGGCAAACGTAGTCGTTAGCGTACAAAAAGGCGTGTGTGACCAGTTGCTGTTTATGGGCGAGGAAGACGCTCAGGCGGTTGGGCGTCCATTCATCATCATCATCGATCCCGGTGATGTATTCCCCTTGCGCCAGCATAATCGCCTGGTTACGTACCGCGCACGCCCCGCTGTTAATGTCGTTGTGAATGTAGGTGATACGCGGATCGTTGAGGGCGGTGACGTACTGTTGCAGCTGTTCCCAGGAGGTGGAGCAATCATCCACGATGATCATCTCCCAGTTGCTGTAGTCCTGGCGCAAGACCGATTTTATCGCCCGAATCGCCAGTTGTTGGCGGTTCCAGGTCGGCATATAGATTGAGATCAGCGGATTGTCTTTCATAGGTTGTTCTCCCGGAGTGTCGAGATGTTCTGCCGGTTTATAAGCTTGTTTACGGGTTCTGTTGCCGGATGCGGCGTGAAGGTAGGTCGGATAAGATGCGTCAGCATCGCATCCGACAGCGGATGTCGTTATTTCGCATCCGACTTATATTCGTATTCGTAATAGCCATAATCCTGATACGCGCTGGCGCGGCGGAAGATGGAGTTCAGAATCACCCCTTTCACCGGAATACCGTTTTGCTCAAAGCGGCTCAGACTGGTTTCCACTTCTTTCAATGTGTTGACCGCATAACGCGCCACCATTAACGTGGTTCCGACATGACGACCAACAATTGCGGCATCGGTCACTGCCAGAATCGGCGGCGTATCAATCAACACCAGGTCATAGTTTTTACTCGCCCAGTTCACCAGTTCGGCAAAGCGTTCGCTCATCAACAGCTCAGAAGGATTTGGCGGCACCTGACCGCGCGGGATCAGGTCAAATTTGGCAATAGAGGTCGGTTTAGCAGCGGTAGTAATATCGCCCTGACCAATCAGAATTTCCGACAGACCATTGACGTTATTGGTGCCCAACAGCTCGTGGGTGTAGCCTTTGCGCATATCACAGTCGATCAACAACACCCGTTTATTGGTCTGGCTGATCACCGCCGCCAGGTTGGCGCAGACAAAGGTTTTACCAATTGACGGGCTAACCCCGGTCATCATCAACACATTGTTCTGCGCCTGCATCATCGCGAAGTGCAGACTGGTACGCAGACTACGGATGGCTTCAATCGCCAGATCGGTTGGATTCCCCACTGCCAGTAGCTGGCTCTGTTTATAGCGTTTAACCCCTTTGATGGTTTTGACGCTATCGCGCGCTTTCTGCCACTCCGACAGCGGGATGCTGGCATAGACGCTGATTCCGTGTTCTTCCAGCACTTGCGGGCTTTCGATGCCGCGATTAAACAACGAGCGCAGCAGCACACCCACGATAGAGAGCATCAGGCCAAGGATAATCGCGCCGAGGATAATCAGCCCTTTCTTCGGTTTTAGCACGCCAGGCTGGGTGATTGCCGGGTCAACAATGCGCACATCGCCGACGGTGCTGGCTTCGGTGATTTTCAGCTCCTGCTCTTTATTCAGCAGTTGCATATAGACCTGCTGACCAGACTCGACATCGCGGGTCAGGCGCACAATCTCCTGCTGGGTTTTCGGCATCGCCGTTACGCGACCGTTAAGTTTGGCTTTCTCTTCTTCCAGCGCCTGACGTTTCTCCAGCAGCGTGCGGTACGCCGGGTGAACTTTGGTGTACAGCTTGGAGATTTCCGCCTCTTTAAAGGTCAGTTCGTTCAACTGCGCGTCAATGTTCACCATCGAATCGAGCACCGCTTTCGCTTCAAGCGGCAGATCAACAGAATCTTTATCCTGACGGAAGGCATTCAGTTTGTTTTCGGCAACATCGAGGCGGCTACGTACTTCCGGTAACTGTTGCGCGAGGAAAGCGAGGCTTTTCGACGCTTCCGCCGATTTGCGCTCAATATTTTGTTCCTGATAGTTACGGGCGATGCTGTTAAGAATGTCGCGGATCTGTTCGCGATCTTCACCGGTATAAGTCAGGCTCAGTACGCCTGCGTCTTTGCCGTTCTCCGTTACCGTCAGGCTGTTTTGCAGTTGGTTGATCATCCCCAACGTGGAGTATTTGGTGACGGTAAACTCACTGCCCGGGCGGGCGTGAATGGCTTCAACCATCAGCGTGACGCCTTCTTTTTTCAGCATCTGGCCCGCTTGCCCACGGGCGCTAAAGCCGCCATCACTGCTCAGGGTGTAGTTTTTATTGTCCAGCACATTAAGCGTAAACACCTGGTCCGCCATCTCTTTCGGGCGGTTAAAGGTGGTCACTTTCACCGTCTCGTTCTGACGTCCCATCAAACGATCCCAGCCCGCACCGAAAATCGGGAACGTGTTTTTGCTCACCGCAATATCGAGGTCGAGATCGTCCACCGTTTTACCAAGCACCAGACGCGAACGAATCAACTGGATCTCGGCGTCCGATGCAGGCGGTTTGTTGGCTAATGCCGAACCAATGTCCTGCACTAACGAATTGCCGCTGTTTTGCTCGATTTGTACCAGTGCGTCGGCACTATAAATCGGCGTGGCGAAGAAGGTGTAAACCACGGCACAGAGGGCAAATACAGCGGTGATGCCAATCACCCACCAGCGCGCTTCAATGACGGTGCCGACCAGGCGACCAATATCGATTTCATCACTGCCCGTTACCGGAGCGGCATGTTGTTTTACTTTTTCTGTCATTCTTATACCTGCTCTGCGTTCAATGCCTGCGCCCACTGGCGGGCAGACCGTTCAAGTAATGTGTACACCGCTGCAAACGTTTCCCGGCTTTTGCGATACGGATCGGGGATTTCACATTCGTTATCCCAGTGACCAAACAGCATCACTTTGCCGCGCATCTCAGGTGCCATCTCGCATAAGCGTTCGATATGGCGCTTTTCCATGGTCAAAATCAGGTCATAGTTGCGACACAGGCGGCGGCTGATTTGTCGTGCACAGTGGCCTTCCAGAGACAGTTGATGTTCTGCGGCGACGCTGATAGCGGTAGGATCAGCGCCCTTACCGACCAGCGCGCCGAGTCCAGCGGACTCCACTTTCAGTTCCGGGTGATAACGTTGCAGTAAGCGTTCCGCCGTCGGGGAACGGCAAATATTGCCGACACAGACAACTAATATGTTGTTAAACATGACGATTACCAGTTATGAATGTCGCTGGCTGTATCCGTCATGTAACGGACACCGCTAATAGTTGGCAGCAACTGATTGATCAGACGGTTCCAGCGGGAAACCGGGGCGGTGGTGACATACACCACGTCATAAGGTTGCAGGCGGAATTCTGTCGCCATCACCAGCGACGTCGCATCGGACATATCCAGCTGGTAGATATTGGCAATCTTGCCGTTACGCCCACCCTCGCCTTTCAGCGGACGAATGACAAAGATGCCGCTGGCGTTGGAGGTGGTCATGTCGATACCTTCGGCATTGCCCAGAGCTTCAGTCAGGGTCATGCCGCTAAAGTCCATTTTCAGGGTGCTCTGTTTCTTCACTTCACCCATCACAAATACTTTCAGATCATCATTACGCGGCACGTAGAGAATATCGCCGGGATAAAGCAGTCGGTTCTGATTGAGGTCGCCGTTTTGCATCAGCGCCTGCAAAGAAATGCGTTCTTCACGACCATTGTGTGTTAGCACCACGTTGCGCCAGTCAGCGGTGTCGGTCAGGCCACCTGCGGCGTTGATGGCGTCGAGAATGGTCAGTGGTACGTTGGTGATCGCCTGTTGACCGGATTTATTCACCTGACCTGAGATATAGGCCTTTTGTGAGCGGAAGGCGGCGATATTAACGTCCACCTGCGGGTCAGCGATGTACGTTGCTAAGCGCCCGGTAATATCACTGCGGATTTCAGCGAGCGTTTTCCCCACTACGTGAACCTTGCCGATATACGGATAAAACATAGTGCCGTCAGGCTGTACCCAGTTGCCGGTGTCGCTGGAGCTGCGGTACTGACCGGCTGGCGTGGTGAGTTCCGGGTGATCCCAGACGGTGACATTAAGAACGTCCCCCGGCCCGACGCGATACTGGTAATTCGCGATCTCACTTTCCAGCGTCATATTGGGGCGCGCTACATTCGGGCGTGGGCGTAATTGGTCAATCAGGCGCGGAGTCAGCGGATAAACATTCACCATTTTGTCGAGATCGAAATCAGCGTCCTGCTGTTTGATGACGTCTTTGCCCATCGTCGACATATTGCTGCCCGGAAGTACTGTGCAACCGCTTATCAAGGTTACTGACACCAATAATGGCATCAATTTCATTTTGGATTTCATCATTGTTTATTTATCACTTTGGCAGAGTAATTATCCTGTGCACTATTAATAGCAATGTCGCCATGCACATTTACCTTGCAGTTAATTGAATAAAAATTTAACTGGCATCAGTCCTAAAAAAAATTGATTTCATCCGCAGGCTATTGACAGAATAATTCAGACTGGTCTTTCAGGCATCCAGACACGCTACCGCCCCTGGCTTTTTAGCTACCAATACACTGATTTAGCTTAATTTTTAAAACCCTCTCAACATACAGTCGTTGATGAGAAAGGGTTATTGCGGAAATTAACTTCCGAATATAAGGTGACATTATGGTAATTGAATATTGGCTCTCCAATAATGCAGGAGGAAGTGTTACAGCTAACGGAATAGCAGGCAAGGTAACAATTCGGCAATTGGCTATTTTTAAGAATTATATTAAGTGTCATTCAATATGGTTTTTAGGAGTTTCTTTAGGTTGACAATATTTAATATTGCGTCTCCACATGCGATATTTCTTAAATAATGTTTTATTATTACCACTTTTAATTCAGGGATAATGTGAGGTTATTACCCTCAAATAATATGAGATAAATAGTGCTGCAACATTGCATTTTTGCCCCGATTTATCCATGATCGAATTGTGACATTTGTCATACAACGAATAGGTTTTGTACTTACTATGGAATGGATTGCCGATCCGTCTATCTGGGCCGGGTTAATCACGCTGATTGTGATCGAACTGGTCCTCGGCATTGATAACCTGGTCTTTATTGCCATCCTCGCCGAAAAACTACCGCCGAAGCAGCGCGACCGCGCACGGGTTACCGGGCTGCTGCTGGCGATGTTAATGCGCCTGTTACTGCTGGCGTCAATCTCCTGGCTGGTCACCCTGACTCAACCGCTGTTCAGCTTCCGCTCGTTTACCTTTAGCGCCCGCGACTTAATCATGCTGTTTGGTGGTTTCTTCCTGTTGTTCAAAGCCACGATGGAGCTGAACGAACGGCTGGAAGGGAAAGACAGCAATAATCCCACACAACGCAAAGGTGCGAAGTTCTGGGGCGTGGTGACGCAAATTGTGGTACTGGACGCCATTTTCTCACTCGACTCAGTGATTACCGCCGTCGGGATGGTCGACCATTTACTGGTCATGATGGCCGCCGTGGTTATCGCTATCAGCCTGATGTTGATGGCCAGCAAGCCGTTAACCCAGTTCGTTAATAGCCACCCGACCATCGTTATTCTCTGCTTAAGCTTCCTGTTGATGATTGGCTTTAGCCTGGTGGCAGAAGGTTTCGGCTTCGTCATTCCGAAAGGCTACCTGTACGCTGCCATTGGTTTCTCGGTGATGATCGAGGCACTCAATCAGTTGGCTATCTTTAACCGGCGACGTTTTCTTTCCGCTAATCAGACGCTACGCCAGCGGACTACCGAAGCGGTAATGCGCCTGCTTAGCGGGCAAAAAGAAGATGCGGAACTGGACGCCGAAACCGCGTCCATGCTGGTGGATCATGGAAACCAGCAGATCTTTAATCCGCAGGAACGGCGGATGATTGAGCGGGTACTTAATCTTAACCAGCGTACCGTCAGCAGCATTATGACGTCGCGCCACGATATTGAGCATATCGATCTCAACGCGCCGGAAGAAGAAATCCGCCAGTTGCTGGAGCGAAATCAGCATACGCGGCTGGTGGTTACCGACGGTGATGACGCAGAAGATTTGCTCGGTGTTGTTCACGTTATCGACCTGCTACAACAGTCTCTGCGCGGCGAACCGCTCAACCTGCGGGTGTTGATTCGCCAGCCGCTGGTGTTCCCGGAAACCTTGCCGTTGTTACCTGCCCTGGAGCAGTTCCGTAATGCCCGCACGCACTTTGCTTTTGTGGTGGATGAGTTTGGCTCGGTGGAAGGGATTGTGACATTAAGTGACGTCACTGAAACCATTGCCGGTAACTTACCGAACGAAGTGGAAGAGATCGACGCCCGCCATGATATTCAGAAGAATGCGGACGGTTCCTGGACGGCGAATGGTCATATGCCGCTGGAAGATCTGGTGCAATATGTGCCGCTGCCGCTGGATGAAAAACGTGAATATCACACCATTGCCGGGCTGTTGATGGAGTATTTGCAACGTATTCCAAAACCTGGCGAAGAAGTTCAGGTGGGGGATTATTTGCTTAAAACGTTGCAGGTGGAAAGCCATCGCGTGCAGAAGGTGCAGATTATTCCACTGCGTAAGGATGGCGAGATGGAGTACGAGGTGTGATGGTATCGGTCATTTTACCCGATGCTGCGTAACGCCTAATAACTTCAGCAATAAAGCGTTGTCTGTGGTAAACGGACATCACAGCGGGGGTGTGGGCCCGGGTTGCCAAGGTGGTGGAGATTGAGCCACCCTGGCACGTTCACCGGCTTGAGCGTTCCATAGTAACGAGGAACATCAAGTGAACGGAACAGCCTTCGATCTTACATATTCAGAATATAATGATGCCGCCACGAACGCCTGATGCGACGCTTTACGCGTCTTATCAGGCCTACAGGACTGGTCACCTGGTAACCTACATCTTCTCCAGCAACTTCTTCACATCTTTGCCATTGCGGGAATCTTTATTCCGCTCGGCCCAGTCATTCAGGCGACGTTTCGCTTCGTCCTGTAGATGTTTGCGCAGTAACTGATCCACCTGCAGACTGTAATTGAGTTGCTGCCAGTTGCCATAAACCCGCAGCGGTACTGGCGTTTCTTTGAGGAAATCAATCAGTTTGCTTTCCCCGCTCCAGCCACCCACGACCCGAATATCAAACTGGGTGTCGCAGGTTTGATCTGCCAGATTCAACATGCCTTCCCCTGTCAGCGCCAGCACAGGCGATTGACCTTGCATGTCGTTTAACGTCACGACGCCATCCTTCAACGTCAAATCGGTGGTAAAGCGGTCAAGACGCGTTACGTTATCGAAGTTTTCAGCGGCCTTCACATCACCACCATTACGTTCTACCGCTTGCTGAATCATCTGCTGGAAGTTCATCCCTTCCATGCGCGTGTCGGTCATTTCGACATGTGCCTGTCCTTGCCAGTTGTGGCGGAATGCGTCGGCATCTATGTCAGCACCGGAGAAATCACCAGCCAGTGACATCTTTCCGGTCAACGAAATCGGATAGTTAAACGCCTTCAGAATGGTACCAATCTCAACGTTCTCCAGCCGTGGCTGGAAGTTTATCCGCGGATTTATTGATGTCGCGTCCAGCGTGCCCGGCAGTGAAACCTGTCCACCGTTAAGTTTGCCCTGCAGTTGAGTAATTTCCAGCAAACCCGACTTGTTGGTCATTTGCGTGGCAACATCTGTAAAATTCATTCCGCGCCAGCGCACGTTACTGGCCTGCAACAAAATATCAGCCGTAAAGCCTTGCAGTCCCTGATAGGCCGGTTCATCAATACGCGAAGAAATGACCGGGCGCGGCAACGTTGATTGGCTCTGCCCCTGCTGCGCGGCACCGTTTTCACCATTCGCGGTTTCATTAAGCGGGATGAGGTTGTCAAGATTCAGTTGCGGGAATTGCAGTCTCAGCTGCCATTCCGGTTTCTCTGTCAGCGTGACCTGTGCTTGCCCGCTCAGCGTACTGTCATTGGCGGTCAAGCTGATTTGGTTAAATGAAAGGCGTTTATGTGACTCCTGCCACTGGGCCTGGAAACTCCCCTGCCCCTGAATACCTTGTTTTGGTAAATCGGCACCCTGCAACTGCCAGTTAATTTGTTCAATAGCCGCCGTTAAATCATGCGGATAATCAGAAGCATCTACCGTACCGTTAAGGGATATTGTGAGATCGCGCTGATCGCGATTAACCCGCCCGGAGAACTCAAATGAGCCACGATGTTGGGGATCTTGTTCCATTTGCAGGCGGATATTGCGGATTGTCACCTGCTCGTCATCTTCATGCTGGAACACCAGCACGCTGTCCGCCACCTTAAGACTGGATATATCAAACGACCATCCGCGATCGTCTGACAGATCCGGCAAGGTATTGTCGCGCGGTGCAACCGGAGCGTCTTCACTGCGCACCGCTTCCGTCTGCGGCGTCAGTTGGATCACTGCCCCTTTTAGCATCACCTGCTTAACGCTCAGTTGATGACTCAGTAGTGGTAAAAGCGCCACGTCCAGACGCATGTTGTCGGCGCGAACCAGTGGCTGGCTTGCGCCCTGGGCGGTGAGAGACATTCGCCCGGAGAGGATACTAAGCTGCGGCCAGACGTGCCAACGCAGTGGCCCGTCGAGCTGCAATTGATAACCGCTACGTGCAGCAACTTGCTTGACCATATAGTCGCGGAAATCATTCGGATTCACCAGCAACACTAACGCAGATAACCCGGCCACCAGCACGACCAGGAGTATCATCAGCGTCGTCAGAAATCGTCTCATGGTATCCTCAATGGGCCTGAATTAGTCTTTATCGATTCGGCTGGCTACCGCGCCCTGCTGGTTGCGATATTTCGCATCTTCACGGCGGTTGTAAGGTCGCGCCGCCGGGCCGGAAAGCGGCTCAAAGCTCAGCGCACCAATTAACATGCCCGGACGCAGCGCCAGCGGCAGCTTACCGGAGTTGTAGAACTCCAGCACAATGCAACCAGACCAGCCCGGATCGATACGGTGCGCGGTGACGTGCACCATCAGCCCCAGACGCGCCAAAGAGGAACGCCCGTCCAGCCAGCCCACCAGATCGGCTGGCAGCGTCACCGACTCCAGCGTCACCGCCAGCGCCAGCTCTCCTGGGTGAAGATAGAACGCCTCGCCCTCGTCGAGAACGATCTCATCGCTCATTACGCGGTCAAGCGCGGCGCTCACTTCATCTTTGGGACCGCTCAGATCGATAAACGCTGCCGTGTGACCACGGAAGGTACGAAATTTATTGCCCAGGCGTACATCCACCGTCGCGCCGTTAATACGCTCCACTGGCGGACGTGGGTTGATCGACAAACGGCCTTCATCAAGCCAAGCTTCAATATCTCGGTCACACAGACGCATGGCATTTTCTCCTTTCGCGCATCACTCCCTTAACGCCAATTACGTCAAGGGCATACCAGGTTATCACTGAACGGTACACAATTTATCAAGCTTATTCAAAGAACTGACTTATTTTCGCTTTCAATATATCGATCGCGATGCGGTTTTTCCCGCCGCGCGGCACGATAATGTCCGCATATTGTTTAGAAGGCTCAATGAATTGCAGGAACATCGGGCGCACGGTTTTTTGATATTGCGCCATCACGGAATCCATTGAACGCCCACGCTCGTTAACGTCACGCTTGATGCGGCGCATCAGGCAGATATCCAGCGGGGTATCAACGAAAATGGAGAAGTTAAGTTCGTCACGCAAACGCGCATCCGTCAGCAACAAAATGCCTTCGAGAATGATGACCTTCTTCGGCTCAACCGTCACCGTTTCTTTCATACGCGTATGTTCAACATAGCTGTAAACCGGCAGGTCAATTGCCGAGCCGCGTTTCAACGCTTGTAAATGCTCAAGCAGCAGACTGTGATCCATCGCGCTGGGATGGTCGTAGTTGGTCTTAACACGTTCTTCCATCGACAGATGGCTTTGATCTTTGTAATAGCAGTCTTCGGGAATTACGCCGATGTGTTCATCACCGACTTGCTCACGTAATTCACGATAAAGGGTACTGGCAATAAGACTCTTGCCGGAAGCCGATGCGCCAGCGATACCGATAATGACGCACTGATGAGACTGATCAGTCATATATTTAGCGACCTGATTAACCTGGATGTTAGGAAGGGGGCGACGAAGCGCCAAACGCGGCAATTATAGGGATTTCATCCGCCTGATACCAGTCGAATAGCGTTGCCGCGCGCTCAGAGTTAATTGTTGACGAAGAATTCCCGGTGGCAAATTACGTTGATCAGTTTTATACAAGGTAAAAAATGTTATACGCAGTTGCGCAAATTATCCGCCTTTACGTCACTTTATGAGCAATTCGCATATAAAATGTAAAACTTTTGTACTAGCATAAACACAGAAACGAATACTGGCGACCTGGTCTTGCGGATAAAGCGGTAATGAGCAAACAATCACAGCATGTATTAATTGCCCTGCCCCACCCGCTGCTTCACCTGGTCAGTTTAGGTTTAGTCTCGTTTATCTTTACCCTTTTCTCGCTTGAGCTTTCGCAGTTTGGCACCCAACTCGCCCCACTGTGGTTCCCGACGTCCATCATGATGGTGGCGTTTTATCGCCATGCCGGGCGCATGTGGCCGGGAATTGCGCTGAGCTGTTCGCTGGGAAATATCGCCGCATCCATCCTGCTTTTTTCCACCAGCTCGCTGAACATGACCTGGACGACCATCAATATTGTTGAAGCCGTGGTCGGGGCAGTGCTGCTACGTAAATTGCTGCCGTGGTATAACCCCTTGCAAAATCTGGCTGACTGGCTGCGTCTGGCACTCGGCAGCGCCATTGTTCCACCTCTGTTGGGGGGTGTTCTGGTTGTCCTGCTGACGCCCGGAGACGATCCTCTCAGGGCATTTTTGATATGGGTACTGTCAGAATCCATCGGCGCTCTGGCACTGGTGCCGCTGGGATTGTTATTTAAACCACACTATCTGCTGCGCCATCGCAACCCACGGTTGCTTTTTGAGTCGCTGCTCACGTTAGCCATCACACTGACGTTAAGCTGGCTTTCGATGCTGTATCTGCCGTGGCCTTTTACTTTCATTATTGTGCTGTTGATGTGGAGCGCCGTGCGCCTGCCACGAATGGAAGCCTTTTTGATCTTCCTTACCACGGTGATGATGGTGTCGCTGATGATGGCCGCGGATCCCTCCCTGCTTGCTACGCCGCGTACATACCTGATGAGCCATATGCCGTGGCTACCGTTTTTGCTGATCCTGCTGCCCGCCAACATCATGACGATGGTGATGTATGCCTTTCGTGCGGAACGCAAACACATTTCCGAAAGCGAAACCCGTTTTCGGAACGCCATGGAATATTCCGCCATCGGCATGGCATTAGTGGGCACCGAGGGACAATGGCTGCAATCCAACAAAGCACTCTGCCAGTTTCTCGGTTACAGTCAGGAAGAGCTGCGCGGACTCACCTTCCAGCAACTGACCTGGCCGGAGGATCTCAATAAAGATCTCCAACAGGTTGAAAAGCTGATAAGCGGTGAAATAAACACCTATTCAATGGAAAAACGTTACTACAACCGCAATGGCGATGTTGTCTGGGCGTTGCTTGCCGTCTCACTGGTGCGCCACACGGATGGCACGCCGCTCTATTTTATCGCTCAGATTGAAGACATTAACGAGCTAAAACGCACCGAACAGGTGAATCAGCAACTGATGGAACGCATCACGCTGGCTAACGAAGCGGGCGGGATTGGCATCTGGGAGTGGGAGCTGAAGCCGAATATTTTTAGCTGGGATAAGCGGATGTTCGAGCTGTATGAAATTCCTCCGCATATCAAACCGAACTGGCAGGTGTGGTACGAGTGCGTGCTGCCGGAAGATCGCCAGCATGCCGAAAAAGTGATTCGTTGCAATCACGCTCGCCCTTTAAACTGGAATTTCGCATTACCGTAAAAGACGGTATTCGCCATATCCGCGCCCTCGCCAACCGGGTACTGAATAAAGAAGGCGAAGTCGAACGTCTCCTCGGCATCAATATGGATATGACCGAAGTGAAACAGCTTAACGAGGCATTGTTTCAGGAAAAAGAGCGCCTGCACATTACGCTTGATTCCATCGGTGAAGCCGTGGTCTGTATTGATATGGCGATGAAAATTACCTTTATGAATCCAGTGGCGGAGAAGATGAGCGGCTGGACGCAGGAAGAAGCGTTAGGTGTTCCGCTCCTGACGGTGTTGCATATTACTTTTGGCGACAACGGACCATTAATGGAGAACATTTACAGTGCCGACACCTCACGTTCCGCGGTCGAACAAGATGTGGTGTTGCACTGTCGGAGCGGCGGCAGTTACGACGTGCATTACAGTATTACGCCGTTAAGTACTCTGGACGGCAGCAATATTGGTTCGGTTCTGGTGATTCAGGACGTTACCGAATCACGCAAAATGCTGCGCCAGCTGAGCTACAGCGCCTCCCATGATGCACTGACGCATCTCGCCAACCGCGCCAGTTTTGAGAAACAACTGCGTATCCTGCTGCAAACGGTAAACAGTACACATCAGCGACATGCCCTGGTGTTTATCGATCTTGATCGCTTTAAAGCGGTGAATGACAGCGCCGGGCATGCGGCGGGTGACGCTTTGCTGCGCGAACTGGCGTCGTTAATGCTGAGTATGCTGCGTTCCAGCGACGTGCTGGCGCGACTCGGTGGGGATGAATTTGGTCTGCTGCTACCAGACTGTAATGTTGAAAGCGCGCGTTTTATCGCTACACGCATTATCAGTGCCGTGAATGACTATCACTTTATATGGGAAGGCCGGGTACATCGGGTAGGTGCCAGCGCCGGGATTACCTTGATCGATGACAACAATCATCAGGCGGCAGAAGTAATGTCGCAGGCTGATATCGCCTGTTATGCCTCCAAAAATGGTGGACGGGGCCGGGTGACGGTTTACGAACCACAGCAAGCTGCCGCACATAGCGAACGGGCGGCGATGTCGCTTGATGAACAGTGGCGGATGATTAAAGAGAATCAGTTGATGATGATCGCCCACGGTGTCGCTTCGCCACGGATCCCGGAAGCACGTAATTTGTGGCTGATTTCACTTAAGCTCTGGAATTGCGAAGGCGAGATTATTGATGAACAAACATTTCGTCGTAGCTTCAGCGATCCGGCACTTAGCCATGCTCTTGACCGACGGGTATTCCACGATTTTTTCCAGCAGGCCGCCAAAGCGGTTGCCAGTAAAGGCATAAGCATCGCCCTCCCTCTTTCCGTTGCCGGTTTGAGTAGCGCCACGCTGGTGAATGATCTGCTTGAGCAGCTGGAAAATAGCCCTCTACCACCACGGTTATTACATCTGATTATTCCGGCTGAAGCGATTTTAGATCACGCAGAAAGCGTGCAAAAACTGCGGCTGGCGGGATGTCGGATAGTGCTCAGCCAGGTGGGCCGCGATCTGCAAATCTTCAACTCGCTGAAAGCGAATATGGCAGATTACCTGCTACTTGATGGTGAGTTATGCGCCAACGTGCAGGGTAATTTGATGGATGAGATGCTGATTACGATTATTCAGGGGCACGCTCAGCGACTCGGGATGAAAACCATCGCCGGGCCAGTCGTTTTACCCTTAGTGATGGATACGCTTTCTGGCATCGGCGTCGATCTGATTTATGGTGATGTGATTGCCGATGCCCAACCGCTGGATTTGCTGGTGAATAGCAGTTATTTCGCGATTAACTGAGGCGTGCTTCCCCATCGCCTGATGCGACGCTAACGCGTCTTATCATGCCTACAAATCGCTCATTCCCCAGGCCGGATAAGGCGCTCGCACCGCATCCGGCGACCAACGTCATGCTTCGTCTGGTTGCCAGCCTTCCGTATACCAGATATGCAACAGCGCATAAGAACGCCAGGGCTTCCAGCGTTCGGCATAACGGCGGATTTGTGCTGGTGTCATTCCCGGAAACCGCTGTTTAATCAGATAATCATCCGGCAGGAAAACATCTTTCGCCTGCCAGCCACGCAAAGCGAAATAATTCGCCGTCCAGCGCCCGATACCCGGAAAAGTTTGCAGCGTTTTCATCGCTTGTTCTACGTCGCCCGGTATTGTCATTGGTAAGGTGCCCTCCAGCGCCGCATTTGCCAGATGAATCAGTGCCTCTGCCCGTTTCAACGGCATGCCTAACGCTTTTAATGCCTGCGGGTCGGCTGCTGCCAGCCGCTGAGGCGTGGGGAAGCAGATATACTCCGGAAAATCATCCAGCCGTTCGCCATAAAGCTGTACAACTTTGGCAGTCAATTTTGCCGCCATCGCCACGCTCACCAGTTGGCCTAAAATCGCCCGCACACCCTGCTCAAAAGCATCAATACAGCCGGGTAAACGCAATCCGGGCCGCGCCGCGCCTAACTTGCCCAACGCACCGTTAACAATCTGCGGGTTACATTGCAGATCAAACAGGCGGCTCATTTTCGCCAGACACTCAGCGGCAACGGGTTCTAAACCTGCACTTAAATTTATGTGCAGAGTATGGCGGGCTATATCCGGAATAGCAGTCACCACGCCGCGATATTCGCCCACCGCCAGACTACGGGCATAATAATCGTCCGCGACCGTTTCCACACCACTCACTGCACGGGCGGCGAGAAATCCCAACATCCACGACCAGTCATACGGCGGCTGCCAGTTCAGGGTATACATAGCATCTCCTTGTTAATCCGCTTTCAGCATAAACGTTATTCAGACGCTACGCTTTGCTTTCATATTCCGGTTGTCGCGACGGCAACATTTCGCTAAAGTCACGCCCCTTCTTCACCGGCATGGGGATTATTTCGTGTTTATTGGTTTTGATTACGGTACAGCAAACTGTTCAGTGGCGGTCATGCGTGACGGTAAACCGCACTTGCTAAAAATGGAAAACGACAGCACGCTGCTGCCTTCAATGCTTTGCGCGCCAACGCGTGAAGCTGTAAGCGAATGGCTGTACCGCCATCATGATGTTCCGGCAGACGACGATGAAACGCAGGTGCTGTTACGTCGGGCGATTCGTTATAACCGCGAAGAAGATATCGATGTTACGGCGAAAAGCGTGCAGTTCGGTCTTTCTTCACTGGCACAGTACATTGATGATCCAGAAGAAGTGTGGTTTGTGAAATCACCAAAATCGTTCCTCGGTGCCAGCGGCTTAAAACCGCAGCAGGTAGCGCTGTTTGAGGATCTGGTCTGCGCAATGATGTTGCACATTCGCCAGCAGGCGCAGGCGCAGCTGCCAGAAGCGATTACTCAGGCGGTGATTGGTCGCCCGATCAACTTTCAGGGTCTGGGCGGTGATGAAGCAAACGCTCAGGCGCAAGGGATTCTGGAACGCGCGGCAAAGCGTGCCGGGTTTAAGGATGTGGTATTCCAGTACGAGCCGGTCGCGGCTGGGCTGGATTACGAAGCCACCTTGCAGGAAGAAAAACGGGTGCTGGTGGTGGATATCGGCGGTGGTACGACTGACTGTTCATTGCTGCTGATGGGGCCGCAGTGGCGTTCGCGTCTCGATCGTGAAGCCAGCCTGCTGGGTCACAGTGGTTGCCGTATTGGCGGTAACGATCTGGATATCGCACTGGCGTTTAAAAACCTGATGCCGTTATTGGGCATGGGTGGCGAAACCGAAAAAGGCATCGCCCTGCCGATTCTGCCGTGGTGGAATGCGGTTGCCATCAACGACGTACCTGCGCAGAGTGATTTCTACAGTAGTGCCAACGGTCGTCTGCTTAACGATCTGGTACGCGATGCCCGCGAACCGGAAAAAGTGGCCCTGTTACAGAAAGTCTGGCGTCAGCGTTTAAGCTATCGCCTGGTACGCAGCGCAGAAGAGAGCAAAATCGCTCTTTCAAGCGTAGCGGAAACCCGCGCCTCACTGCCGTTTATCAGCGATGAACTGGCTACGCTGATTAGCCAGCAAGGGCTGGAAAGCGCCCTCAGCCAGCCACTGGCGCGGATTCTGGAACAGGTGCAACTGGCGCTGGATAACGCCCAGGAAAAACCGGACGTTATATACCTGACCGGCGGTAGCGCCCGTTCGCCGCTGATTAAAAAGGCTCTGGCAGAACAGTTGCCGGGCATTCCGATTGCAGGTGGCGATGACTTTGGCTCCGTCACCGCCGGGCTGGCACGCTGGGCGGAAGTGGTATTTCGTTAATTGAAAACTGGCTCAGCAACGGCTTAAATCAGCCTGCGCCTGAGCCAGTTTTTCTGCCGCCTGACATAACGGTTCCATCAATGGCATGGTCCGTGCTGGAGCATGAAGGCGTAATCGCTGCAACTCTGCCGCGCCCTCTGTCAATGCGGCTTCCAGCCGATGTCGTTTGGCGGCCATTTTCGCCATTACCGCCTGTCTGTCTGCTGGCGTTACCGCTTCGTTCGGCCTGAACACAAAACGGCGTTCGCAACTCGCTTTCCAGTCGATAACCGCCTGGGTCAGATGGTCGCCAAACCCTTTAACTTGCTTAACCCCACGACGGGTAACATCCGCGGCTGTTTCAATACCAAAAGACCGTAACGCCGCTTTACGCGCAGGGCCAACGCCGGGAATAGAGGCAGCATCAATAAAAAATCCCTCCAGAAACTTCTGCTTCTGCCGTTCCCTTGCAGTGTCGTGAAGTGCTGCCAGAGCACGTTTTTCTTCTTCCGGTAACCCGAGAATTTCGTCCTTCATTTTTTCGAGCATCGTCCGTTTGGCGATAAAACCTTCCAGCCCGCCCAACTGTTGGATCTGGCTGACTAAATGGTCATAGTCCATTTTCGCGCGATTAAATGCCTCACGGCGTTGCTGGATTTCTGCTTTATAAGCTTTGCTTGTCAGACTGCCAATAATCCAGATAGCCGCCAGCACAGGAACCAAAATAATATAACGCGGTTCTGCCTGAAGGCCGCAAAGCAACAGCGATAACGCTGACAGTGCGATCTCAATCAGAATGATGTATTCGCGCCGTAACAGGCCTAAAGGAAGCAGCCTGCCAGTCGGTTGGAAATGATCGGGTAATGGCAATTGCAATGCTGGCGGTGCTACTGACGCCATCACCATCGCCCAGACTTTCGCCAGCACAAAATCCCCGCCGGTGGTAATGACCTCTTCACCAAGATCAATAAAATAGATAACACCTTGATTATCCAGCGCACACCACGGGCAGTCAGTCAAATGAGCGGGGTAAACATGCATTGCTGAAACGGTACATTTCTTTAACTGTTGGCGTAGAGAGTCCAGTGCCGCTACCCACGCTTTAGCCGTCGGACGCCCCGTTGCCACGCCACTTTCCGTGAATGCCTGCTGAAACATGGCTTCAACATCGCCCGGTAACATCGACAGCGGAATAGATCGTGGCGGCGGTTTTAAACCACGTCGCTGATTATCTGACGCGTAGGCATAACGGAAATGGGCAATATCCGTCTCCAGCGCATTACCCGCATCAGAGATAAGCGGCACACCAGAATAAGGATGCCGCCCACCAAACAAGACGTGAAAAATCAGCAACGCAAGGCCAAAATTATCGTGATTCGCGGTACGTTCAAAACCGACAAATGATGGCAAAGTTTGTAGCTCTGGCGGCGTAAAATGCGACACGCCGACTTCGCATAAATGCAGTGTGCCATTGGCGTTAATCTGAAAGGAGTCACTATCGATCAACACCACTTTGCTGTCGCGACCTACCATAAAGCTGTTCTGGTTTACGTCCCCCACGACGTGCCCGTGCTCGTGAACCGTAGCAAAAGATGAAGCAATATTGCGCGCAACATAGAGTAGAAAATCCCACGCACAATGAGGGTAACTCTGGCGACGATGTGCCGGGCTATAGATCATATGAATCGGTTCTTTACCAGAAACTTTTGGCATCATAAAACCGATAACTTTTCCGTCTCGTCCACCGTGAAGCGTTGCCTGCGGCCAGGCGACATAATTCAACAACTGCGCGTCAGCTGTCGCAGCCATAAAGGCAAGTTTGTCCTGTTTTAAGGCGGGTGGCGGCGTGTGATAAATCTTGGCGACGCTATCGACAAACTCATTGATATCATAAACCGCGCCTTCGCCACCTTTGCCCAGTTCACGGCCTGGCGTAACGCACTCACCAGTAGCAGTATATAAAGTGGGTTTCATGGTAACCACAGCGCCAGTGCCAACGTTTTATCATCATCGGTACGCTCGTTTACCGCCGGGCTGGACAAAAACTGCTTTAACAATTCAGGTAATAAATCGAGCTGTTCCTGCGTTGCTGCCGCCAGTCCATTGAAAAAAGGGGTAAAGAAAGGCACATGCGGAGAATTATCCAACATATTTAACGCCAGTCGCTGGATACCATCCGTAAATGCTGCAACTTTATGCACACGCTCAGTGCTGGTGAAAGTTTCCAGTCTGGAAACGGCATCTTCATCGGTAATGAAATGCGTCATATTGGCATATTCACCCACCATCGGCGTAAGCGGTAATTGCAGACCGTGACCAAAATCCACCACTACACCGCCGTCGCCAATTTGCATAATCAATGTGCCGTTAGCCGATGAAATCAATCCCAGAAACGTGCAGGCAAAATCGCGAACTGCTAATGCTTTGGCTTCTGCCTCGGCAAAAAGTCGTTGACGAATGGTCAGTACCATATTTGTGGCGAGGACATCATTAAGCCCCAATTCACCGTCCTGTACTTTTTGCACCATAAACGTCATCGCTTCATTGACGGCGAGCTTCGCGCCTTCTCCTCCCTGCGAAACGCTACCTGCGCCATCAGCAAGGAACATCACCAGTAATGGCTGCTGGTCATTTAGCCAGGCAACCTGCATCTGGCAGGCATCCTGACAAGGTAAATCAGCGCTAATGTGCGACGTTCCAACAGCGGATGCATAAACCAGACGCCAGCTCACACTGACGTCCAGCCTTTTGGCGCTTCCAGCACAACTTCCGTTCCCGGCGTGGAGCGGGAAACCGAACGCAGCGAACTGGATAACCAGCTAAACAGTTCACGGAATTGTAATCCCTGCAGTGGCAAAGGCTGACGAACGCTGATTTGTGCCAGCGTCTTCATATCCGCCCCCTGAACACCGATGGAAAAGAAGGCAAACTTCTTATCTTCTTCCCCCTGAAACACTTTGTTGGCGGCAGCCTGCCACTCATCGGTTGGAGCGCCATCGGTGATCAGGAAAATCCACGGGCGATAATACGAAATACCATTTGCGCGGTACTCACGTTTCCGCTCCTCTACCATATCCAGGGCTTTGGTAATGGCGGCCCCCATAGGCGTATCCCCCAGGGCAAACAGGATGGGCGGGAAAAAGTTAGCGGCGCTGGTAAAGGGTTGTTCCACATGCACCGGGCCGAACGTCACAATGCCGAGTTCCACTCTTTTTAAAGCCAGCGGATCAGCAAGCAGTTCATCACGAAAGGTAACCAATCCGGCGTTAAGTTCATTAATAGGTCTGCCGCTCATCGAGCCAGAAACATCCAGCAGCAGAATGCAGGGGCAACGTGGTTCCGGGTTACTGGCAAAATCGCTGGTGGCAAACGTGATTTGTTCGCTCATAAGAAATCCTTTCTTAGAGAATTATTGAGGTCCGGTATCATACCGACTGCAATAATGAAATAAGAGCAAACGAAGAAACTTTCAGAATTAGGCCCGGCGGCGCAGAAAATTTTGCTATTCGCCTCGCAAGAACGGAGAGCCGTCGATTGACACTAAGGGCGGAGTGACATAATTTCAGGAGTGAGGGTTAGGGAAAGGTTTCCCCCTCCCCCTGGTGTTCTTAGTAAGCCTGGAAGCTAATCACTAAGAGTATCACCAGTATGATGACGTGCTTCCTCATAACCCTTTCCTTATTTAAGGCCCCTTCCTCGGGAGGGGCTTTCCCGTTTCAGCATCCCGCTGAAATCGTCGGCTTACCTCCTTTCGCCATGCATGCAGTCTATCGCTGACTTGCGGATAAAATAGTTTCCAGTGTGATTATTGCGTAACGTCTCGCAAAGAATATTTGCTGGCAGGATCGCAGACTGCAAAGCCTGCAGATTGACAATCTGACCGTGAAGGCATACTTTCAGGAGTGAGGGTTGAGCGGGGTTTCCCCCGCCCTGGTAGTCTTAGTAAGCTGGCCAGCTAATGACTAAGAGCACCACGATGATGAGTAGCTTCATCATGACCCTTTCCTTATTTAAGGCCCCTTCCTCGGGAGGGGCTTTCCCGTTTCAGCATCCCGCTGAAATCGTCGGCTTACCTCCTTTCGCCATGCATGCAGTCTATCGCTGACTTGCGGATAAAATAGTTTCCAGTGTGATTATTGCGTAACGTCTCGCAAAGAATATTTGCTGGCAGGATCGCAGACTGCAAAGCCTGCGGATTGACAATCTTATCGTGAAGGCATACTTTCAGGAGTGAGGGTAGAGCGGGGTTTCCCCCGCCCTGGTAGTCTTAGTAAGCCGGGAAGCTTATGACTAAGAGCACCACGATGATGATCCACTTCATCATGACCCTTTCCTTATTTATGGCCCCTTCCTCGGGAGGGGCTTTCCCGTTTCAGCGTCCCGCTGAAATCGTCGGCTTACCTCCTTTCGCCATGCAAGCAGTCTATCGCTAACGCGTAGATAAAATAGTTTCATGTGTTATTACTGGATGCGTGCTCGCAAATGTGCCCGTCATTCAGACGATTCCAGACAGTGTTTCATAATTCCTCCATTTTTCTCCCTTATTGGCTGGCTACACTAGTATCATTCCGCGAAACGTTTCAGGAAGAGAAACTCTTAACGATGAAAGGTAGTTATAAATCCCGTTGGGTAATCGTAATCGTGGTGGTTATCGCCGCCATCGCCGCATTCTGGTTCTGGCAAGGCCGCAATGACTCCCGGAGTGCAGCCCCAGGGGCGACGAAACAAGCGCAGCAATCGCCAGCGGGTGGTCGACGTGGTATGCGTTCCGGCCCATTAGCCCCGGTTCAGGCGGCGACCGCCGTAGAACAGGCAGTTCCGCGTTACCTCACCGGGCTTGGCACCATTACCGCCGCTAATACCGTTACGGTGCGCAGCCGCGTGGACGGCCAACTGATAGCGTTACATTTCCAGGAAGGCCAGCAGGTCAAAGCAGGCGATTTACTGGCAGAAATTGACCCCAGCCAGTTCAAAGTTGCATTAGCACAAGCCCAGGGCCAACTGGCAAAAGATAAAGCCACGCTTGCCAACGCCCGCCGTGACCTGGCGCGTTATCAACAACTGGCAAAAACCAATCTCGTTTCCCGCCAGGAACTGGATGCCCAACAGGCGCTGGTCAGTGAAACCGAAGGCACCATTAAGGCTGATGAAGCAAGCGTTGCCAGCGCGCAGCTGCAACTCGACTGGAGCCGGATTACCGCACCAGTCGATGGTCGCGTTGGTCTCAAGCAGGTTGATGTTGGTAACCAAATCTCCAGTGGTGATACCACCGGGATCGTGGTGATCACCCAGACGCATCCTATCGATTTAGTCTTTACCCTGCCGGAAAGCGATATCGCTACCGTAGTGCAGGCGCAGAAAGCCGGAAAACCGCTGGTGGTAGAAGCCTGGGATCGCACCAACTCGAAGAAATTAAGTGAAGGCACGCTGTTAAGTCTAGATAACCAAATCGATGCCACTACCGGTACGATTAAAGTGAAAGCACGCTTTAATAATCAGGATGATGCGCTGTTTCCCAATCAGTTTGTTAACGCGCGCATGTTAGTCGACACCGAACAAAACGCCGTAGTGATCCCAACAGCCGCCCTGCAAATGGGCAATGAAGGCCATTTTGTCTGGGTGCTGAATAGCGAAAACAAGGTCAGCAAACATCTGGTGACGCCGGGCATTCAGGACAGTCAGAAAGTGGTGATCCGTGCAGGTATTTCTGCGGGCGATCGCATGGTGACAGACGGCATTGATCGCCTGACCGAAGGGGCGAAAGTGGAAGTGGTGGAAGCCCAGAGCGCCACTACTCCGGAAGAGAAAGCCACCAGCCGCGAATACGCGAAAAAAGGAGCACGCTCCTGATGCAGGTGTTACCCCCGAGCAGCACAGGCGGCCCGTCGCGCCTGTTTATTATGCGTCCTGTGGCCACCACGCTGCTGATGGTGGCGATCTTACTCGCCGGGATTATCGGTTATCGCGCCCTGCCCGTTTCGGCGCTGCCGGAAGTGGACTATCCGACCATTCAGGTGGTCACGCTCTACCCAGGTGCCAGCCCGGATGTCATGACCTCTGCCGTTACCGCGCCGCTAGAACGCCAGTTCGGGCAGATGTCTGGCCTGAAACAGATGTCGTCGCAAAGTTCCGGCGGTGCGTCAGTTATCACTTTGCAGTTCCAGCTAACATTACCGCTCGATGTCGCCGAGCAGGAAGTGCAGGCCGCGATTAACGCTGCGACCAACTTGTTGCCGAGCGATCTGCCTAACCCGCCGGTTTACAGCAAAGTGAACCCGGCAGATCCGCCGATCATGACGCTCGCCGTCACCTCAACCGCCATGCCGATGACGCAAGTGGAAGATATGGTGGAAACCCGCGTCGCGCAGAAAATCTCGCAGATTTCCGGTGTCGGACTGGTGACGCTTTCCGGCGGTCAGCGTCCGGCTGTTCGCGTCAAACTTAACGCTCAGGCGATTGCCGCCCTCGGCCTGACCAGCGAAACCGTGCGCACCGCCATTACCGGCGCTAACGTTAACTCGGCAAAAGGTAGCCTCGACGGCCCTTCCCGTGCGGTTACGCTTTCCGCTAACGACCAGATGCAATCCGCCGAAGAGTATCGCCAGCTAATCATCGCCTACCAGAACGGCGCGCCAATTCGTCTGGGCGATGTCGCAACTGTAGAGCAAGGTGCAGAAAACAGCTGGCTCGGCGCGTGGGCGAACAAAGAACAGGCCATTGTGATGAATGTTCAGCGCCAGCCCGGTGCTAACATTATCTCCACCGCCGACAGCATTCGGCAGATGCTGCCACAGCTCACTGAGAGTCTGCCGAAATCGGTGAAGGTGACAGTGCTTTCCGATCGCACCACCAATATCCGCGCATCCGTCGATGATACTCAGTTTGAATTGATGATGGCTATCGCGCTGGTAGTCATGATTATCTACCTGTTTTTGCGCAATATTCCGGCGACCATCATTCCCGGTGTTGCTGTACCGCTGTCGTTAATCGGCACTTTCGCGGTTATGGTGTTTCTCGATTTTTCAATCAATAACCTGACACTGATGGCGTTAACTATCGCCACCGGATTCGTGGTCGATGACGCCATCGTGGTGATCGAAAACATTTCCCGCTATATCGAAAAAGGCGAAAAACCGTTGGCGGCGGCGCTCAAGGGCGCAGGTGAAATCGGCTTTACCATTATCTCGCTTACCTTCTCACTGATTGCGGTGTTGATCCCACTGCTGTTTATGGGCGATATCGTCGGGCGACTGTTCCGCGAATTTGCTATTACCCTGGCGGTAGCGATTTTGATCTCAGCGGTGGTGTCGCTGACCCTGACACCGATGATGTGCGCGCGGATGCTCAGCCAGGAGTCGTTGCGTAAACAGAACCGCTTCTCCCGTGCCTCGGGAAAAATGTTCGACAGGATAATCGCCGCCTATGGTCGTGGACTTGCGAAAGTGCTGAATCATCCGTGGCTGACCTTAAGCGTGGCGCTCAGCACGCTGCTGCTTAGCGTGCTGCTGTGGGTGTTCATTCCGAAAGGTTTCTTCCCGGTACAGGACAACGGCATTATTCAGGGCACTTTGCAGGCACCGCAATCCAGCTCCTTTGCCAATATGGCCCAGCGGCAACGCCAAGTCGCGGACGTGATTTTGCAGGATCCAGCGGTGCAAAGTTTGACCTCATTTGTTGGCGTTGATGGCACTAACCCGTCGCTGAATAGTGCACGTTTACAAATCAACCTCAAACCGTTGGATGAACGTGATGACCGAGTGCAAAAAGTCATCGCCCGTCTGCAAACGGCGGTAGATAAAGTGCCGGGCGTCGATCTCTTCCTGCAACCAACGCAGGATCTGACTATTGATACTCAGGTCAGCCGCACCCAGTACCAGTTTACCTTGCAGGCCACGTCACTGGATGCGCTCAGTACCTGGGTGCCACAGTTGATGGAAAAACTCCAGCAACTGCCACAGCTTTCTGATGTCTCCAGCGACTGGCAGGACAAAGGGCTGGTGGCGTATGTCAATGTTGATCGCGACAGCGCCAGCCGTCTGGGGATCAGCATGGCGGATGTCGATAACGCCCTGTACAACGCGTTTGGTCAGCGGCTGATTTCCACTATTTATACTCAGGCCAACCAGTATCGCGTGGTGCTGGAGCACAACACCGAAAATACCCCAGGCCTCGCGGCGCTGGATACCATTCGCCTGACCAGCAGCGACGGCGGCGTGGTGCCGCTAAGCTCAATTGCCAAAATTGAGCAGCGTTTTGCGCCGCTCTCCATCAACCATCTGGATCAGTTCCCGGTAACGACCATCTCCTTTAACGTGCCGGATAACTATTCGCTGGGCGATGCGGTGCAGGCGATTATGGACACCGAAAAGACGCTGAATCTGCCGGTGGATATCACCACGCAGTTCCAGGGCAGCACCCTCGCCTTCCAGTCGGCGCTGGGCAGCACTGTCTGGCTGATTGTCGCGGCGGTGGTGGCGATGTATATCGTGCTCGGCATTCTGTACGAGAGCTTTATTCACCCGATCACCATTCTCTCGACGCTACCCACCGCAGGAGTCGGCGCACTGCTGGCGTTAATGATTGCCGGTAGCGAACTGGATGTGATTGCGATTATCGGCATTATTTTGCTGATCGGTATCGTGAAGAAGAACGCCATCATGATGATCGACTTCGCGCTGGCTGCTGAGCGCGAGCAAGGCATGTCGCCGCGCGATGCCATCTACCAGGCTTGTCTGTTGCGTTTTCGTCCGATCCTGATGACCACTCTGGCGGCTCTGCTTGGCGCGCTGCCGCTGATGTTGAGTACCGGGGTCGGCGCGGAACTGCGTCGTCCGTTAGGTATCGGCATGGTCGGCGGCCTGATTGTCAGCCAGGTGCTGACGCTGTTTACCACGCCGGTGATTTATCTGCTGTTCGACCGCCTGGCATTGTGGACCAAAAGTCGCTTTGCTCGCCATGAAGAGGAGGCGTAAGTGAAGTTTTTTGCCCTCTTCATTTACCGTCCGGTGGCGACGATTTTACTGTCGGTTGCCATTACCCTGTGCGGCATACTGGGCTTCCGTATGCTGCCGGTCGCCCCGCTGCCGCAGGTCGATTTTCCGGTGATTATGGTCAGCGCCTCGCTGCCCGGTGCGTCACCAGAAACAATGGCGTCTTCCGTTGCCACGCCGCTGGAGCGCTCACTTGGGCGCATTGCCGGAGTCAGTGAAATGACCTCCAGCAGTTCGCTCGGCAGCACGCGTATTATTTTGCAGTTTGATTTTGACCGGGATATCAACGGCGCGGCGCGCGATGTGCAGGCGGCGATCAACGCTGCACAAAGTTTGCTGCCCAGCGGGATGCCCAGCCGTCCGACCTATCGCAAAGCTAACCCGTCGGATGCGCCAATTATGATCCTCACGCTGACATCCGATACTTATTCGCAGGGTGAACTGTACGATTTCGCCTCGACGCAGCTGGCTCCGACGATTTCGCAAATCGACGGTGTTGGTGATGTCGATGTCGGCGGCAGCTCACTGCCCGCCGTACGCGTCGGGCTGAATCCGCAGGCGCTGTTTAATCAGGGCGTCTCGCTGGACGACGTACGCACTGCCATCAGCAATGCCAACGTGCGTAAACCGCAGGGGGCGCTGGAAGATGGCACTCACCGCTGGCAGATCCAGACCAATGATGAGCTAAAAACCGCCGCCGAATATCAGCCGCTGATTATTCATTACAACAACGGCGGCGCGGTTCGTCTGGGCGATGTGGCGACAGTGACCGACTCTGTACAGGATGTACGTAACGCCGGGATGACCAATGCCAAACCGGCTATTTTGCTGATGATCCGCAAGCTGCCGGAAGCCAATATTATCCAGACGGTTGACAGCATCCGGGCAAAATTACCGGAGTTGCAGGAAACCATTCCGGCGGCGATTGATCTGCAAATTGCTCAGGATCGCTCCCCCACCATTCGCGCCTCGCTGGAAGAAGTCGAGCAAACGCTGATTATCTCGGTGGCGCTGGTGATTCTGGTGGTGTTTTTATTCCTGCGCTCGGGTCGCGCAACTATTATTCCCGCCGTTGCGGTGCCGGTTTCGCTGATTGGTACGTTTGCGGCGATGTACCTGTGCGGTTTCAGTCTCAATAATCTTTCGTTAATGGCGCTCACCATCGCTACTGGTTTCGTGGTGGATGACGCCATCGTGGTGCTGGAAAACATTGCCCGTCATCTGGAAGCGGGAATGAAACCGTTGCAAGCCGCACTGCAAGGTACTCGCGAAGTCGGTTTTACGGTGCTGTCGATGAGTCTGTCACTGGTGGCGGTGTTCCTGCCGCTGCTGTTGATGGGCGGATTGCCGGGCCGACTGTTACGCGAATTTGCCGTGACGCTTTCTGTCGCCATTGGTATATCGTTGCTGGTTTCTCTGACATTAACGCCAATGATGTGTGGCTGGATGCTGAAAGCCAGCAAGCCGCGCGAGCAAAAGCGACTGCGTGGTTTTGGTCGCATGTTGGTAGCCCTGCAACAAGGCTACGGCAAGTCACTGAAATGGGTGCTCAATCATACCCGTCTGGTGGGCGTGGTGCTGCTTGGCACCATTGCGCTGAATATCTGGCTGTATATCTCGATCCCGAAAACCTTCTTCCCGGAGCAGGACACTGGCGTGTTGATGGGCGGGATTCAGGCGGATCAGAGTATTTCGTTTCAGGCGATGCGCGGTAAGTTGCAGGATTTCATGAAAATTATCCGTGACGATCCGGCAGTGGATAATGTCACCGGCTTTACAGGCGGTTCGCGAGTGAACAGCGGGATGATGTTTATCACCCTCAAGCCACGCGACGAACGCAGCGAAACGGCGCAGCAAATTATCGACCGTCTGCGCGTAAAACTGGCGAAAGAACCGGGGGCGAATCTGTTCCTGATGGCGGTACAGGATATTCGCGTTGGTGGGCGTCAGTCGAACGCCAGCTACCAGTACACGTTGTTATCCGACGACCTGGCGGCACTGCGAGAATGGGAGCCGAAAATCCGCAAAAAACTGGCGACGTTGCCGGAACTGGCGGACGTGAACTCCGATCAGCAGGATAACGGCGCGGAGATGAATCTGGTTTACGACCGCGACACCATGGCACGGCTGGGAATCGACGTACAAGCCGCCAACAGTCTGTTAAATAACGCCTTCGGTCAGCGGCAAATCTCGACCATTTACCAGCCGATGAACCAGTATAAAGTGGTGATGGAAGTGGATCCGCGCTATACCCAGGACATCAGTGCGCTGGAAAAAATGTTCGTTATCAATAACGAAGGCAAAGCGATCCCGCTGTCGTATTTCGCTAAATGGCAACCGGCGAATGCCCCACTATCGGTGAATCATCAGGGATTATCGGCGGCCTCGACCATTTCGTTTAACCTGCCGACCGGAAAATCGCTCTCGGACGCCAGTGCGGCGATCGATCGCGCAATGACCCAGCTTGGGGTGCCTTCGACGGTGCGCGGCAGTTTTGCCGGCACGGCGCAGGTGTTCCAGGAGACGATGAACTCGCAGGTGATCCTGATTATCGCCGCCATCGCCACGGTGTATATCGTGCTGGGTATCCTTTACGAGAGTTACGTACATCCGCTGACGATTCTCTCCACCCTGCCCTCGGCGGGCGTTGGAGCGCTGTTGGCGCTGGAGCTGTTCAATGCCCCGTTCAGCCTAATCGCCCTGATAGGGATCATGCTATTAATCGGCATCGTGAAGAAAAACGCCATTATGATGGTCGATTTTGCGCTTGAAGCCCAACGGCACGGTAACCTGACGCCGCAGGAAGCTATTTTCCAGGCCTGTCTGCTGCGTTTTCGCCCGATTATGATGACTACCCTGGCGGCGCTGTTTGGTGCGCTGCCGCTGGTATTGTCGGGCGGCGACGGCTCGGAGCTGCGGCAACCCCTGGGGATCACCATTGTCGGCGGACTGGTAATGAGCCAGCTCCTTACGCTGTATACCACGCCGGTGGTGTATCTCTTTTTCGACCGTCTGCGGCTGCGTTTTTCGCGTAAACCTAAACAAACGGTAACCGAGTAAATGACAGATCTTCCCGACAGCACCCGTTGGCAATTGTGGATTGTGGCTTTCGGCTTCTTTATGCAGTCGCTGGACACCACCATCGTAAACACCGCCCTTCCCTCAATGGCGCAAAGCCTCGGGGAAAGTCCGCTACATATGCACATGGTCATTGTCTCTTATGTGCTGACCGTGGCGGTGATGCTGCCCGCCAGCGGCTGGCTGGCGGACAAAGTCGGCGTGCGCAATATTTTCTTTACCGCCATCGTGCTGTTTACTCTCGGTTCACTGTTTTGCGCGCTTTCCGGCACGCTGAACGAACTGTTGCTGGCACGCGCGTTACAGGGCGTTGGCGGCGCGATGATGGTGCCGGTCGGCAGATTGACGGTGATGAAAATCGTACCGCGCGAGCAATATATGGCGGCGATGACCTTTGTCACGTTACCCGGTCAGGTCGGTCCGCTGCTCGGTCCGGCGCTCGGCGGTCTGCTGGTGGAGTACGCGTCGTGGCACTGGATCTTTTTGATCAACATTCCGGTGGGGATTATCGGTGCGATCGCCACATTGCTGTTAATGCCGAACTACACCATGCAGACGCGGCGCTTTGATCTTTCCGGCTTTTTATTGCTGGCGGTTGGCATGGCGGTATTAACCCTGGCGCTGGACGGCAGTAAAGGTACAGGTTTATCGCCGCTGGCGATTACTGGCCTGGTCGCAGTTGGTGTGGTGGCACTGGTGCTTTATCTGCTGCACGCCAGAAATAACAACCGCGCTCTTTTCAGTCTGAAACTGTTCCGCACTCGTACCTTTTCGCTGGGCCTGGCGGGGAGCTTTGCCGGACGTATTGGCAGTGGCATGTTGCCCTTTATGACACCGGTTTTCCTGCAAATTGGCCTCGGTTTCTCGCCGTTTCATGCCGGACTGATGATGATCCCGATGGTGCTTGGCAGCATGGGAATGAAGCGGATTGTTGTACAGGTGGTGAATCGCTTTGGTTATCGTCGGGTACTGGTAGCGACCACGCTGGGTCTGTCGCTGGTCACCCTGTTGTTTATGACTACCGCTCTGTTGGGCTGGTACTACGTTTTGCCGTTCGTCCTGTTTTTACAAGGGATGGTCAACTCGACCCGTTTCTCCTCCATGAACACCCTGACGCTGAAAGATCTCCCGGACAACCTGGCGAGCAGCGGCAACAGTCTGCTGTCGATGATTATGCAATTGTCGATGAGTATCGGCGTCACCATCGCCGGGCTGTTGCTGGGACTTTTTGGTTCGCAGCATGTCAGCGTCGACAGCGGCACCACACAAACCGTCTTTATGTACACCTGGCTTAGCATGGCGTTTATCATCGCCCTTCCGGCGTTCATCTTTGCCAGAGTGCCGAACGATACGCATCAAAATGTAGCTATTTCGCGGCGAAAAAGGAGCGCGCAATGAAGTTCTGGCGGCCCGGTATTACCGGCAAACTGTTTCTGGCGATTTTCGCCACCTGCATTGTCTTGCTGATCAGTATGCACTGGGCGGTGCGTATCAGTTTTGAGCGTGGCTTTATTGATTACATCAAGCATGGTAATGAACAGCGATTACAACTGTTAAGTGATGCGCTTGGCGAACAGTATGCGCAGCATGGTAACTGGCGCTTCCTGCGCAACAATGATCGCTTTGTCTTTCAGATCCTGCGTTCATTTGAACACGATAATTCGGAAGATAAACCCGGCCCGGGTATGCCACCGCACGGCTGGCGTACCCAGTTCTGGGTGGTTGATCAAAACAACAAAGTGCTGGTTGGTCCGCGAGCGCCGATTCCACCTGACGGTACACGGCGACCCATTCTGGTCAACGGTGCGGAAGTGGGCGCGGTGATTGCCTCCCCTGTTGAACGGCTGACCCGCAATACTGATATCAATTTCGATAAACAACAGCGGCAAACCAGCTGGCTGATTGTCGCCCTGGCAACGTTACTCGCGGCGCTCGCCACCTTTCTGCTGGCGCGTGGTCTTTTGGCCCCGGTCAAACGGCTGGTGGACGGCACGCACAAACTGGCGGCGGGCGATTTCACAACCCGCGTGACGCCCACCAGTGAAGATGAACTGGGCAAACTGGCGCAAGACTTCAACCAGCTCGCCAGCACGCTGGAGAAAAACCAGCAAATGCGGCGCGATTTTATGGCCGATATTTCTCACGAACTGCGTACGCCATTAGCGGTGCTGCGCGGTGAACTGGAAGCCATTCAGGATGGCGTGCGCAAATTCACGCCGGAGACGGTGGCGTCTTTACAGGCGGAGGTCGGTACACTGACCAAACTGGTTGACGATCTTCATCAGTTGTCGATGTCTGATGAAGGCGCTCTCGCCTATCAAAAAGCACCGGTAGATTTGATCCCACTGCTGGAAGTGGTGGGCGGCGCATTTCGCGAACGATTCGCCAGCCGTGGCCTGAAACTGCAATTTTCCCTGCCAGACAGTATCACCGTATTTGGCGATCGCGACCGTTTAATGCAGTTATTCAATAACTTACTTGAAAACAGCCTGCGCTACACTGACAGCGGCGGCAGCCTGAAAATCTCTGCCGGGCAGCACGACAAAACGGTGCGCCTGACCTTTGCCGACAGCGCGCCGGGCGTCAGTGACGATCAGCTACAAAAATTGTTTGAACGTTTTTATCGCACCGAAGGTTCCCGCAACCGTGCCAGCGGCGGTTCCGGGCTGGGGCTGGCGATTTGCCTTAACATTGTTGAAGCACATAATGGCCGCATTATTGCCACCCATTCGCCTTTTGGCGGGGTAAGCATTACAGTAGAGTTACCGCTGGAACGGGATTTACAGAGAGAAGTATGACCGAGTTACCAATCGACGAAAACACACCGCGTATTTTGATCGTGGAAGATGAACCGAAGCTGGGGCAGTTGCTCATTGATTATCTGCGTGCTGCGAGCTATGCGCCGACGCTTATCAGCCACGGCGATCAGGTACTGCCGTATGTGCGCCAGACACCACCGGATCTGATCCTGTTGGATCTGATGCTCCCTGGCACCGATGGCTTGACGCTGTGCCGGGAAATTCGTCGTTTTTCCGATGTTCCGATCGTGATGGTGACAGCAAAAATCGAAGAGATCGACCGCCTGCTGGGGCTGGAGATTGGCGCAGATGACTACATCTGCAAGCCGTACAGCCCACGGGAAGTGGTAGCGCGTGTCAAAACCATTTTGCGCCGTTGCAAACCGCAGCGTGAGTTGCAGCAACAGGATGCTGAAAGCCCGTTGATTATCGACGAAGGTCGTTTTCAGGCTTCATGGCGCAGTAAAATGCTTGACCTGACGCCTGCGGAATTTCGTCTGCTGAAAACGCTCTCTCACGAACCAGGAAAAGTGTTCTCCCGCGAGCAATTGCTCAATCATCTTTATGACGACTACCGCGTAGTAACCGACCGCACCATCGACAGCCACATTAAAAACCTGCGCCGCAAGCTGGAATCTCTCGACGCCGAACAGTCATTTATCCGCGCCGTTTACGGCGTCGGTTACCGCTGGGAAGCCGACGCCTGCCGCATCGTTTAGTTTTAGCGACATTATTTTGTTAGCCGGAGATGGCGTTCAGACCCGATCCGGCAACATTATCCCACGCATGGTCAGCAAACTGACATTATCTCTCCGCCCTGGCAGGCATCAGAAAATCGCTCATACTTTAATCGGTAAACAGCACCTTTAGATGCTGTTTTCGATACACAATTTCAATCAAGGAGTCATTATGGCTGGTTGGTTTGAACTCAGTAAGAGCAGTGATAATCAGTTCCGGTTTGTGCTAAAAGCGGGCAATGGTGAGACTATCCTCACCAGCGAGCTGTATACCTCAAAAGCCTCTGCGGAAAAGGGCATCGCGTCGGTGCGTAGCAACAGCCCGCAAGAAGAACGCTATGAGAAAAAAACGGCAAGTAACGGCAAATTCTATTTCAATCTGAAAGCCGCTAATCATCAAATTATCGGCTCCAGCCAGATGTACGCCACCGCGCAATCTCGTGAAACCGGAATTGCCTCCGTTAAAGCCAATGGCACAAGCCAGACGGTGAAAGACAATACGTAATTACGATGCCGGGCGTGGGTTGTCGGCGTCCGGCGCTTTACCAGATCCCCCCACAGCGCTACAATGCCCGCCCTTAAAGTGGGGGCACTCCCCTAACCGCTTCATCAGGTGAAGCGGATCTGACCTGTCATCAGAACGAGAGAATTATGTTTAAACCGGAACTCCTTTCCCCGGCGGGAACGCTGAAAAATATGCGTTACGCTTTCGCTTATGGCGCAGATGCTGTTTATGCGGGCCAGCCGCGTTACTCCCTGCGTGTGCGCAACAACGAATTCAACCACGAAAATCTTCAGCTCGGCATCAATGAAGCCCACGCGCTGGGGAAAAAGTTTTATGTCGTGGTCAACATTGCACCGCACAACGCCAAGCTGAAAACCTTTATCCGTGACCTGAAACCGGTGGTGGAAATGGGGCCGGATGCGCTGATTATGTCCGATCCAGGGCTGATTATGCTGGTGCGTGAGCACTTCCCTGAAATGCCGATCCACCTCTCGGTGCAGGCTAACGCCGTAAACTGGGCGACGGTGAAATTCTGGCAGCAAATGGGCCTGACCCGCGTGATCCTCTCTCGCGAGCTGTCGCTGGAAGAGATTGAAGAGATCCGCAATCAGGTGCCGGATATGGAGATCGAGATCTTCGTTCACGGTGCGCTGTGCATGGCCTACTCCGGTCGCTGCCTGCTCTCTGGCTATATCAACAAGCGCGATCCGAACCAGGGTACCTGCACCAACGCCTGCCGCTGGGAGTACAACGTCCAGGAAGGGAAAGAAGATGACGTTGGCAACATCGTACACAAGTACGAGCCGATTCCGGTGCAAAATGTTGAGCCGACGCTAGGTATCGGCGCGCCAACCGACAAAGTGTTTATGATCGAAGAAGCCCAGCGTCCGGGCGAGTATATGACCGCGTTTGAAGATGAGCACGGCACTTACATCATGAACTCGAAAGATCTGCGCGCCATCGCCCATGTAGAACGCCTGACCAAAATGGGCGTGCATTCGCTGAAAATCGAAGGCCGTACTAAATCTTTCTACTATTGCGCACGCACCGCACAGGTTTATCGTAAAGCTATCGATGATGCCGCTGCGGGCAAACCGTTCGATACCAGCCTGCTGGAAACTCTGGAAGGTCTGGCGCATCGTGGCTATACCGAAGGTTTCCTGCGTCGTCATACTCACGACGATTATCAGAACTACGAATACGGTTATTCAGTTTCTGACCGCCAGCAGTTTGTTGGTGAGTTTACCGGTGAGCGCAAGGGGGACCTCGCGGCGGTAGCGGTGAAAAATAAATTCTCCGTTGGCGACAGCCTTGAGCTGATGACGCCGCAAGGCAACATTAACTTTACCCTTGAGCACATGGAAAACGCCAAAGGTGAAGCGATGCCGGTCGCACCAGGCGATGGTTATACTGTGTGGCTCCCGGTCCCGCAGGATCTTGAGCTCAATTACGCTCTGCTGATGCGTAATTTCTCCGGGGAAACCACGCGTAACCCACACGGTAAGTGATTAATTTCGATTATTTTTCCCGTATGGAAAATTCTTAGAAACCGATCACATACAGCTGCATTTATTAAGGTTATCATCCGTTTCGCTGAAAAACATAACCCATAAAATGCTAGCTGTACCAGGAACCACCTCCTTAGCCTGTGTAATCTCCCTTACACGGGCTTATTTTTTATGCATAAGCCCTATCTCTGGTAACCGTCTTCCATTGACCACATCGATAGAATCCTCCTTCATAGCACGATGCCTTTCACTTATCGGCATCGTGCTCCCACAGGTTCCGGCTACGCACAGCCAGAACGCGCATATTTGACGCTTACCAAAAAATATTCTCACTCTCCACATTTGAATGTCAGACGAGCGACGCCATGTAATCCTGCACCTTCTGTCTTCAGGTCAACTATCTGCATTTTTTTGCCCTGAGTAACACAGAAATGGGCTGCATCATTTTTTACTATATTTTCTGCACCAGATATTCTGCCCCTGGCTAAAGAAGCTTCAGCTTCGGTGTAGTATTGGTTATCGAGTTTACGCTGAATATTACTTTTATATGCAAGACCAAATTTACCGATACTTGTCTCATCATTATGCACAGCACAACCAGACATAATAAAAATACTAATTAATGATATAGCAGCTATCTTTTTCATCTCACCTTTCCCCATTAAATACCAACGACACTCTCTAGTGTTTAAATATAATAATGGCTGATTATTATATTTGAATAGGATTATAATAAATGTTCTGTACAACATTTCCTACATAAGTAGGAATTACAGACATGAAGGCCCTTTCCAGGTAACTCCATGGGGCTTTAATATATTTGGAATAGTATATTGAAGATGTCACTGTTTGGTTGAATATTAGGCATATGCTCTTTTTTGAAATTTATTGGTGGCTACCGTTAATATTCGCTGTTCCCATTGCAAGCTCCTGGTGGTAACCACTGAATCCTCCATACTTGAACTGACTTTTTATCCTCCGACTTTCATCCTGTTCTGACTCCACCTTTTCTTTTCTGCTCTACACTATCTACAGACCAATCATAAAGGCACATACGATCATGGCAGAATTTCCCGCCAGCTTACTGATTCTTAATGGCAAAAGTACTGACAATCTACCCTTGCGCGAAGCAATTATGCTGTTGCGTGAGGAAGGAATGACGATCCATGTGCGGGTCACCTGGGAGAAAGGCGATGCCGCACGATATGTAGAGGAGGCCCGGAAGTTGGGCGTCGCAACGGTGATTGCCGGAGGTGGCGATGGCACCATTAATGAAGTTTCTACGGCGTTGATTCAGTGTGAGGGGGATGACATACCCGCGCTGGGAATTTTGCCATTAGGAACCGCCAATGATTTTGCCACCAGTGTAGGGATTCCTGAGGCACTGGATAAGGCGCTGAAACTGGCAATTGCCGGTAACGCCATTGCGATAGATATGGCGCAGGTCAACAAACAAACCTGTTTTATTAATATGGCGACAGGCGGATTTGGGACGCGTATTACCACAGAAACGCCGGAAAAATTAAAAGCCGCGCTGGGTGGCGTCTCTTACATCATTCATGGCTTAATGCGCATGGATACTCTGCAACCGGACCGTTGTGAAATCCGCGGTGAAAACTTTCACTGGCAAGGTGACGCCCTGGTCATTGGTATTGGTAACGGGCGTCAGGCCGGTGGCGGTCAGCAATTGTGTCCGAACGCGTTAATTAACGATGGCTTGCTGCAACTGCGCATTTTTACCGGCGATGAAATTCTTCCAGCTCTCGTATCAACCTTAAAATCTGACGAAGATAACCCGAATATTATCGAAGGCGCTTCGTCGTGGTTTGATATACAAGCCCCACATGAAATCACTTTTAATCTTGATGGCGAACCGTTGAGCGGACAAAACTTTCATATTGAAATACTTCCGGCGGCGTTGCGTTGTCGATTACCACCGGATTGTCCATTATTGCGTTAATCAAACTATTCTCTCTTGAACCAGGGAGAATCCGTAATGCCGGATGCGGTGTAAATACCTTATCCGGCATACAGAACAATACTACACCGTAATTAATTTCACCCGTGTCTTCTGCAATGCCAGTTTATCCACCTCAGACACAGCATCATCGGTAATAATAATGTCAATTTTTTCGATTGGCAGTACCTGATTAAAACCGCGACGGTTAAATTTCGATGAATCGAGAACGGCAATCACTTTATTAGCGGCTGTGACCATCGCACCGCTAACGGAATAACCCTCATTAAAGGTCGTAATACCATTAACCGCATCAATACCATCAGCACCGACAAACATTAAATCGGCATTAATATCCTGCAGGGAACGTTCAGCAATAGATCCATGCATAGATCGCGTTTTATGGCGGACCGTGCCACCGCAGACGACCAGAGTAATGTCTTTATTTTCGGAAAGGGCAAACGCAGCCGGGAGACTGTTGGTAATCACCGTGATATTTTTGGCGGTCATTAATCCTTCGGCGATAAGCATTGTGGTACTTCCGCTGTCGAGAATAACGGTCATCCCTTCATGGATCATTTTGACTGCCGCCTGCGCTATTCTGTTTTTCGGCGCGCTGGCGAGCTGAAATCGCTCTTTAAACCCGACTTCCTGGGTCTCGGTTTCACTATTACCGGACATTATTTTCGCCGCACCGCCATGAAAGCGCGTAACCACGCCTTTTTGTTCGAGAAAGCGCAAATCGGCACGGATTGTCGCTTCCGAGGCAGCAAATACTCCCGCCAGATCCTGAACAAGCACGGTTCCCTGTTCATTCACTAATTGGATGATCTTATTCCTTCGCTCGAATGAATTCATCGTCATTTACCCATATTCAATTGTGGCTAGTGTAAACGAAGGGGGACCATTGGTGAATGATCTGTTTTGCACAATACCGGGCCAGCATCACGCTGGCCCGCGGTTTCAGGGAATGAGCAACACTTTGCCCGGCATGGCATTACGAGCGATGTCACGCACCGCCTGGGCGAAGCTTTCAAAGCTTCCACGGTGAGCGATTAATGACTCCAGGCTTAACTTACGTTCTGTCAGCAACCGGCTCGCCGTTTCCCACTCCTGCCCCGGCCAAGGGCTGGAGTAGTTCATCCAACTGCCGATAACCGTCAGCTCTTTACGCAATATTTTGCCAAACGTTGCCGATGTTAAATGCAGATCCTGATGCAACGTGCCCACCAGCGCCAGTTGGGCATGAGGACCGGCAATCTCTACCGCCAGTTCGACAGTTTGCGGTACGCCAGCCGTCTCGAGGATAAGCTGATTAAAGCGCAGTTCGCGTAAAACGCCCTGCATTTGCGGCGCGCTCATTTCGCTACTGTTAAATGTTTGCATCGCACCGAAAGATTTTGCCAGTGCCAGTTTTTCTGAACTAATGTCGATCGCCGTCACACTCTTTGCTCCCAGCGCGACAGCGCACTGAATGGCCAGCAGGCCAATGGTTCCGGCACCAATAATAATAACGTTTTTATTCTCACAACCTTGCGCTAAATGAAAAGCATGCAGGCCAACGGTAATCGGTTCAATAAAAGCCCCATCCTCAATAGGCATATCAGTAGGTAGAGCAAAGACATTTTTCCGCTTAACGACAATATATTCGGCAAATCCACCATCACGCCGTGAGCCAATAAAATCATATTTTGCGCACTGGGAATAAAACCCTTTCAAACACTCTGGACAAGTAAAACAGGGTAATAACGGCACACAGGCAACCGCATCGCCAAGGTGTAAATCATCAACACCGGATCCCACCGCATCAATATAGCCGCTAAATTCATGGCCTAACGTTATTGGATAATAATGTGCACCATTTTTAAATATCCTGGGTAAATCGGAACCACATAAGCCCGAGCTGGCAATTTTTACCCGCACCTCATCCTGATGTTTAATTTCAGGAATGACGCTTTCTGCAACGCGCACGATACCATCAGTATCATTCACCACTGATTTCATAAAAACTCCTGATTGTTAAGGGGGATAACCTCCCCCTCAGGTAAAAATTATTCTGCGAGAACGACTTTCTCTTGTTTAATAAAACCACGCGCTCTACGCCAGGTCATGAAAATACCGGTCAGATAAATTGCGCCGATAATAATGAAACCGGGAATATTTTGCGGGGAGAAAACCTGAATCAGTAACCAGGTAATGGGAGAACCGCCCTGATCCATTGAAGCCACCATACCCCCGGCTTTTAACGCCCCAGCATTAGCCGCCAGTTGGGTGTGCAAACCAATAGTTTGCGTCGCGATCCACAAGGTGATGCTCATAATGATGACACCCGAGATTAAGGTGCGGAACAGATTTCCACGATGCACCGCGACCGCCATCGCCACGAAGAAGCCGATAGTTGCAAGATCGCCAAACGGCAGCACCTGATTACCCGGAACACAAACAGCAATTAAAATGGTGAGAGGGATATAAATCAGGCTTGCCGATACCACCGCCGTATGCCCCAGCAGTAATGCGGGATCCAGGCCAATCAGGAACTCCTGACCGCCGAACTTCGCCTGTAAACGACTACGGGCCTGCTTAGCGATGGGCGTTAAACCATCCATGATGGGTTTAATCACCCGTGGCATCAGCAGCATCACCGCCGCCGTTTTTACCGCCAGCTGCAATACACCTTTGACATCGTAACCCGCGAGGATGCCGATAATCAGCCCCATCACAAAACCCACGGTGACAGGCTCGCCAAACGGACCAAATTTGCGCTGAATATCGTCGGCGCTAAATTTAATTCGGTTAACGCCTGGGATTTTCTCGATGATAGCATCGACCAGCACCGCAATTGGCCCCATATACGCCGACGTACCGTGCGGGATGGCAATGCCTTCCAGCTCAAAGAAATTTCGGGTATCGCGGGCAAACCAGTCGCCGAGCTTATAAACAAACGCCGCGTGAATTACCACACCCGCCATCCCTATCATCCATGAACCGGTTGCCAGATGCAGCAACGCGCCGGTGAAGGTCATATGCCAGATATTCCAGATATCAACATTTACCACCCGCGTCATACGGGTCAGTTACATCGCCACGTTAACCAGAATCGCAATCGGAATCGCCACCAGCGCAATTTGCGACGCCCAGGTCATTGGTGAAGAGCCCGGCCAGCCGACATCGACCACATGCAGATTCAGGTCGAAATTTTCCGCCATCGCTTTCGCCGCCGGGCCAATGGAATCCAGCATTAAGCCAATCACAAGGCCAATGCCAACAAAGCCAATCCCGATATGCAGACCCGCTTTAAAGCAATCGCCTGCCTTCATGCCTAATATTTTAGAAAAAATAATGATGACAATCGGCAGCATCACCGTAGGGCCGAGGTCGAGAATATAACGCATGACTTCTGAAAACATAGGTCACCCCTGTAAGATAGTCAGAATTTTATTTTGTAATGCTTCGATACCGACACCAGAAACAAAAGGCATGCCGTGAACTAACGGAATATCGCCAAAACTACGATCCACCCTGGCAGTGGTACATATCAAATGCACACCATCCATATAGGTTTCTATTTCATTAACCCGACACTGGATTAATTCAACAGGAATATTATGACTCTGACACAACTCTTTAATTTCTTCCGCCGCCATCGTGGAGGTCGCAACCGCGCCTCCGCAAGCGACAATAATCTTGCGTTTCATAAATAATCCTTTTTATTATTACAGAGGGATTTATTCGTCTGAATCTAAAACATACTTTGTGAAGTATTCCTTTAACTGAGTTTCAGGAAGAGTAATTAGTGTCTCGACGATATCGGGCTGTTGTAACTTGCCAAATAAACAGCGTAAAAGTTTCAATTGCTGCTGCGGATTTTCCACAATCAACGCAATAACCAACGATACCGCCACGTCGTTATCATCATCCGCTTGCTGAAAATGAACTTTATTTGTTGGCCTTAACAGATAGATGGCTGACGACTTAGCATGAATCGCCTCACAATGCGGTATTGCAATGGCGTGCTGCTCAAGCATTATCCCGGTAGGGAATTCTGCTTCTCTGGCAATTAATGCCTGTGGCCAGGTATCATGAACCACACCTTTGGCGAGCATCTCATTACCGATATGGGTTAAAACTTCGCTACGATCGACAAAAGAAATTCCGCTACGAACAAACAGGTTAGTCATATACCGTCCTTATTCCGCACAGCCGTAGCGATAGGCGCGCAAAACATCATAAATTTTATCCATAATCAGCTGATGCGGTATTGCTGATAATTCCCCGGACTGAATGCGTTCAAATTGTTTGGGAAGATACTGACTAATCATGCCCAGTGGGATGTCCACGCCTTGCAGATTCACCATCATCGTTTCAACGCTATTTTTAATCCGACTATGAGGCCAGTAATAACGAATACGATCCGACAGGCTGTAACGAATATCCAGTAATGAATCGTTAAAACCCGTACGATAATATTTTTTCCAGTATTGCGGTTCGTCGAGCATCACTTCTTCAATTACCGCCAGGCAACCGCTGCGATTTTCGGGGGCGATAAGTTCCTGCTCAATTTGTGCCAGCGCAAATACCGCCTCACGTAAAGCAAAGGTTAATGCGGGACCGACTTTCAATATTGCAAAGTGATCGCGGACTAATTCCCAATAAGCCGTCCGGGTCTGGTAATCGGTAGAATGTGCTTCATAAACCATTCGGGTGTTTTCTATCCATTGCGCCAGCGCCTGTGCTTCCTGCGGCTGATAATGGATAATATTGCTGTGATCAAATTCCACACCCGGCTGCACCACGATGGCAATCACACGTGTTAACGCCTCTGTCAGCCCACGGGCAATAAAGGCCTTTTGATGCGTACGTAAAGTATTGGCGGCATCTTCAACATGGGTGATGTGTACTGACTGAATGGCGCTGGCCTCACAGCCCGGAACCGGAACTTCGGTGCCAATGACATAGCTCAGTTGCTCACGCTGGCAATCTGTCGCCACACTTTCCGCAGCAAAGCAAAGCACAGCAGCTCGTTCCGCAACCGTTTCTGGTGCTAACGGTATGGGATCCCCCGCGCAGGACATTGACGCATCAAGATGAATTTTACTGAAGCCGGCACGAACATATGCCTTTACCAGCTCGACGGATTTTTCCATCGCCGCATCCGCATTTTCTTGCTGCCAGCAGTTTGGCCCCAGATGGTCGCCGCCGAGAATAATGCGTTCGCGCGCAAACCCAACTCTATCGGCAATCGCAAAAACAAATTCGCGAAAGTCCGCCGGTGTCATGCCGGTATAACCGCCAAATTGATTGACCTGGTTTGACGTTGCTTCAATCAGCACTTTGCGCGTGCTGTTGCGATCAAATGCCAGCGCCGCTTCGATAACCAACGGATGGGCAGAACAGACTGAACATATGCCAATATGTTCACCAGCTTTATGCCGGGCAATTAACGTTTTCATGTTTTTTCCTTGTTAAATGGCAGGTGCGTTATGCCCTGCCCTCGCAGCCACAATCGGCAATCACTTTGCTCACCACATCGCGCATTGCGGATTTAGCCGACTGCAAATAATCCCGGGGATCGGTCGCTTCGGGGTGCTCGGTCAGGTAATTTTTTAACGCCTGCGAGAAGGCATTTTTCAGCTCCGTTGCAACGTTGATTTTGCATATCCCCAGTTTGATGGTTTGCTGAATATCCTTAGTCGATAACCCTGACGCGCCATGCAGCACCAGCGGTAAGTTCACCCACTGGCGAATGTTCTCCAGTCGAGAAAAATCAAGCACCGGTGCGCTGGCATACATACCATGAGCCGTGCCGATGGCGACCGCCAGGGAATCAATCCCGGTTGCCTCGGCAAATTCACGCGCCTGAACAGGGTTGGTGTACAACGCATCGGCTTCATTGACTTGCACATCATCTTCCTGGCCGCCAAGTTGCCCCAGCTCCGCTTCGACGCTGACATCAAAGCGATGGCAAAAATCCACCACCTCTTTGACCCGTGAAATATTTTGCGCAAAAGGCAAATGCGAGGCGTCAATCATGACTGAGCGCACGCCAGAACGAACCTTCTGAGCGATATCGTCAAATTTCGTGTGATGGTCGAGATGAATTGCCAGTGGATGGTGATATTGCTTCGCCATCGCGCTGACCAGCGCCAACAGATTTTCTGTACCAGCATGAGTAAATGTGCCAGGCGTTCCGGCGATGATGACCGGTGCATGCAGGTTGGCAGCGGTTTCTACCACCACTTGCATCGTTTCGAGATTGTGAATATTGAATGCCGGAACCGCATAACCGCCGCGCTGTGCGTTGTTCAGCATCTGCTTTGTCGATACCACGTACATTTTCATATCCTGTCGTTTACTTTCGATTTCAAAACATAATGAAATGATTTGTTTTCAAATGTCGAGATAATGATCACAAAAACGACAATTCGAAAATTAATCAGAATGACAGGCAAAAAAACGGCCTCCCGATAGGGAAGCCGTAGCAAAGTGCGCGTGTTTTTATGCCGGATGCGACGTAAACGCCTTTTCCGTCATACGTGGTAGTGCTGTTCGTATAAGGCGTATCAGGCAATAGTAATTTTGCTATCGAGATAAACGTCCTGCACGGCGTTAATCAGTTTCACGCCGTCAGCCATCGATTTCTTGAACGCCTTACGTCCAAGAATCAGCCCCATTCCGCCTGCGCGTTTGTTGATAACCGCAGTACGCACTGCATCGCTGAGGTCAGTTTCACCGCCTGCAGCACCGCCGGAGTTTATCAACCCTGCGCGGCCCATATAGCAGTTAGCTAACTGATAACGCACCAGATCAATCGGGTTTTCGCTGGTCAACTTGCTGTACACGCGATCGTCGGTATAACCGTAATTAATCGCTTTATAGCCGCCGTTATTTTCCGCCATTTTTTGTTTAACGATATCTGCACCTATGGTCGCCGCCAGATGGTTTGCCTGACCGGTCAGGTCGGCGGAAACATGGTAATCAACGCCATCTTTCTTAAAGGCGGAGTTACGCAAATAGGCCCACAGCACTGTCACCATGCCCAGCTCGTGCGCACGTTCAAAAGCCGCAGAAATTTCTTCAATCTGGCGACGTGACTCTTCCGAACCAAAATAGATAGTCGCACCAACCGCCACCGCGCCCATGTTGAAGGCCTGCTCCACGCTGGCATACAGCGTTTGATCGTAGGTATTCGGGTAACTTAGCGTCTCGTTGTGATTAAGTTTGACGAGGAATGGAATGCGATGCGCGTAACGCCGCGATACCGATGCCAGCACGCCGTAAGTTGACGCCACACAGTTACAGCCCGCTTCGATCGCCAGTTCAACAATGTTTTTCGGGTCAAAGTAGAGCGGGTTAGCGGCAAATGAAGCTCCGGCAGAGTGCTCAACGCCCTGGTCAACCGGCAGAATAGAAAGATATCCTGTGCCAGCCAGACGCCCGGTGTTGTACAACGTCTGCATATTACGTAACACCGCTGGCGGGCGATTATTGTCAATCATCACGCGGTCTACGTAGTCATGTCCGGGGAGATAAAGCTGGTCAGAAGGAATAGTCATACAACGGTGCTGTAAAAGGTTGTCGGCGTCTTTGCCAAGCAACTGCGCAATATCTGTCATTACTATGCTCCCGTAAATTCCGATTGGATATCGGCTATGGATTGTCCTGGCCCGCCTTTTGCGGGCAATCATAATCCTGGTCGTTACAGGCGAGTTTTTCCATCTTTTGGATGTTTTATCAGCGTTTTCTGTTGGCTCGATTCATCAGAAAAAATGTTACCGCGGTCAAGTTTTCACCGCAAAGGTATTTAAAAGGTATTATTAAATGGTATTGTCATCGCGTACCTTACATTACCTGTCATGAAGGAATTAAAAGATGAAAACAACAGCAAAGCTGTCGTTCATGATGTTTGTTGAATGGTTTATCTGGGGCGCGTGGTTTGTGCCATTGTGGTTGTGGTTAAGTAAAAGCGGTTTTAGTGCCGGAGAAATTGGCTGGTCGTATGCCTGTACCGCCATTGCGGCGATCCTGTCGCCAATTCTGGTTGGCTCCATCACTGACCGCTTTTTCTCGGCGCAGAAAGTGCTGGCGGTATTGATGTTCGCTGGTGCGGCGCTGATGTATTTCGCTGCGCAACAGACCACTTTTGCCGGGTTCTTCCCGTTACTGCTGGCCTACTCGCTAACCTATATGCCGACCATTGCGCTGACTAACAGTATCGCTTTTGCCAACGTGCCGGATGTGGAGCGTGATTTCCCACGCATTCGTGTGATGGGCACTATCGGCTGGATTGCCTCTGGTCTGGCATGTGGATTTTTGCCGCAAATGCTGGGTTATGCCGATATCTCTCCGACTAACATCCCGCTGCTGATTACTGCCGGAAGTTCTGCTCTGCTCGGTGTGTTTGCGTTTTTCCTGCCCGACACGCCGCCAAAAAGCACCGGCAAAATGGACATTAAAGTCATGCTCGGCCTGGATGCGCTGATCCTGCTGCGCGATAAAAACTTCCTCGTCTTTTTCTTCTGTTCATTCCTGTTTGCGATGCCACTGGCGTTCTATTACATCTTTGCCAACGGTTATCTGACCGAAGTCGGTATGAAAAACGCCACTGGCTGGATGACGCTCGGCCAGTTCTCTGAAATCTTCTTTATGCTGGCATTGCCGTTTTTCACCAAACGCTTTGGTATCAAAAAGGTATTATTACTTGGTCTGGTCACCGCTGCGATCCGCTATGGCTTCTTTATTTACGGTAGTGCGGATGAATATTTCACCTACGCGTTACTGTTCCTCGGTATTTTGCTTCACGGCGTAAGTTACGATTTTTACTACGTTACCGCTTACATCTATGTCGATAAAAAAGCCCCCGTGCATATGCGTACCGCCGCGCAGGGGCTGATCACGCTCTGCTGCCAGGGCTTCGGCAGTTTGCTCGGCTATCGTCTTGGCGGTGTGATGATGGAAAAGATGTTCGCTTATCAGGAACCGGTAAACGGACTGACTTTCAACTGGTCCGGGATGTGGACTTTTGGCGCGGTGATGATTGCCATTATCGCCGTGCTGTTCATGATTTTTTTCCGCGAATCCGACAACGAAATTACGGCTATCAAGGTCGATGATCGCGATATTGCGTTGACACAAGGGGAAGTTAAATGAAAACAGAACGTATTCTCGGTGCTCTTTATGGGCAGGCGTTAGGGGATGCGATGGGGATGCCCTCCGAGCTTTGGCCACGCAGCCGCGTTAAAGCACACTTTGGCTGGATTGATCGTTTTCTGCCTGGACCAAAGGAGAATAACGCAGCCTGTTATTTTAACCGCGCCGAATTCACCGACGATACCTCGATGGCGCTGTGTCTGGCGGATGCGTTACTGGAACGTGAAGGCAAGATCGATCCAGATCTGATTGGGCGTAATATTCTCGACTGGGCGCTGCGTTTCGACGCCTTTAACAAAAACGTACTAGGTCCGACCTCGAAGATTGCGCTTAACGCCATTCGCGACGGTAAACCCGTTGCTGAACTGGAAAATAACGGCGTGACCAACGGCGCAGCGATGCGCGTCTCGCCATTAGGTTGTTTGCTTCCAGCGCGTGATGTTGATTCCTTTATTGATGATGTGGCGCTGGCCTCCAGCCCGACACATAAATCCGATCTGGCGGTTGCGGGGGCGGTAGTCATCGCATGGGCGATTTCTCGTGCCATTGACGGAGAAAGCTGGTCAGCAATTGTTGATTCACTGCCTTCAATTGCGCGACATGCTCAACAAAAACGCATCACTACCTTCAGCGCCTCACTGGCAGCACGTCTGGAGATTGCGCTGAAAATTGTGCGCAATGCCGACGGCATCGAATCCGCCAGCGAACAGCTTTACCAGGTCGTTGGCGCAGGTACCAGCACTATTGAGTCCGTTCCGTGCGCCATTGCGCTGGTTGAACTGGCACAAACCGACCCGAACCGTTGCGCCGTCCTGTGCGCTAACCTTGGCGGCGACACAGACACCATCGGTGCTATGGCGACGGCAATTTGCGGCGCATTGCATGGCGTTAACGCAATCGATCCTGCGTTAAAGACGGAACTGGATGCGGTAAATCAGCTTGATTTCAACCGCTATGCCACGGCGCTGGCGAAGTATCGCCAACAACGGGAGGCGATATGAGCGGCGCTCGATTACACACGCTGCTGCCTGAATTAGCCACGCGTCAGCCGGTGATGGTCGTCGGCGCGGCGGTCATTGATGTGATCGCCGACGCTTATGCCCTCCCCTGGCGTGGGTGCGATATCGAACTGAAACAGCAGAGCGTTAACGTTGGCGGCTGCGCACTGAATATTGCCGTGGCGTTAAAGCGCCTCGGCATCGAAGCGGGTAATGCCTTGCCGCTCGGTCAGGGCGTGTGGGCGGAGATTATTCGCAACCGGATGGCGAAAGAGGGGTTAATCAGCCTGATCGATAACGCCGAAGGCGATAACGGCTGGTGTCTGGCGCTGGTTGAGCCGGATGGCGAACGCACTTTTATGTCATTCAGCGGTGTGGAAAATCAATGGAATCGCCAATGGTTGGCACGATTAACCGTTGCGCCTGGCAGCCTGCTCTATTTTTCCGGTTATCAACTGGCCTCGCCCTGCGGCGAATTGTTAGTGGAATGGCTGGAAGAGCTGCAAGACGTGACGCCGTTTATCGATTTTGGCCCACGTATTGGCGATATCCCGGACGCATTACTGGCGCGGATCATGGCCTGTCGACCTTTAGTGTCACTCAATCGTCAGGAGGCTGAGATTGCCGCCGAACGTTTTGCTTTATCCGCAGAGATAACAACACTTGGCAAGCAATGGCAGGAGAAATTTGCCGCACCGTTGATCGTTCGTCTCGATAAAGAGGGCGCATGGTATTTCAGCAACGACGCTTCTGGCTGCATTCCGGCATTTCCAACGCAAGTTGTAGACACCATTGGGGCGGGCGACAGTCATGCAGGTGGCGTACTTGCCGGGCTGGCCTCTGGTCTGCCACTGGCGGATGCCGTATTACTGGGCAATGCAGTGGCGTCGTGGGTTGTCGGGCATCGGGGCGGTGATTGTGCGCCAACGCGCGAGGAACTACTCCTCGCACACAAAAACGTATAGATCGCTGCGACAGTGGCTGATGCTGTACTCAATAGGCCGTTGCTGTTGGTCAAGCGCCACTTGCTTGATCACCAGCACCGGTATTTTGCTATCTAACTGAATATGTGACTGAAACTCGGCATCCGGCATCCGGGCGCTAACGCGGGAACGCGTACGTTGTGGGTAAATGTGCTGGCTGCGGAAGTAGTCATAAAGAGAAATTCCGATGGCATCAACATCATGAATTAAATGCGCTGGAACCCACGATTCCTCAATTGATACCGCTTCTTCATCGACATAGCGAATACGCTTAAGCAAAAAGACATTACTTCCTGCTTCGACCGCTAGCTGCTGCGCGACTTCTTCGGGACATTTCACGACACGCTTGTTAACCCATAGCGTATCGGGCTTTTTCCCGCGCAATACCACCTGCTGAGAAAAACCTCGCGCTTCTTTCAACGAGTATTCGAAGATGTTGTTGATCTGCGTACCGTAACCGCGCGAACGCGTCACCACGCCCTCTTCTTCCAGCGCCTGCATCGCCTTGCGCACCGTAATGCGCGAAACGCCGGTTAACTGACTTAAATCACGCTCACCGGGCAAAATATTGCCATGCTCCAGCACCCCGCTGCGCACGGCATTTTTTACCGTTTCGGCAAACTTAATATAAAGCGGCGTGTTATCAGCCGCTAAAATACGTTCGTTCAGTTGGGCAATCAGCTGGGTATGCGCTTGTTCCATTTGTCTTTTTCCTGCCAGGGAGTCTGGTGGGAGTATATCACTGCTTCTTATTTAAGGCGTTTCTTTAATCCCATCAACGAATGCCTGCAACTCCTCCACCGTGCCATTAAACACATTAAAATCCACCGGACCATTAATGCCATCTACCTGTCCACGGTCGGAATGCTGCCAGAAGCGCCAGGCCATGCCGTCATTGTCCGGACGACGTTGATAATAGTGAGCCACCCACCATGGATATTCATTAAAATAGCCCGCCAGATTCGAGTGATAAAAAACGGCTCCTGAGTAAATAACCGGCTTTTTTCCCGTGCGTTTTTCGACCATTTTTAGCCACTGACTTACCCGCTTGCGTAATTCTTTTGCCGATAATTTTCCCCGTTCTTCTACGTCCAGCACGGCAGGAAGATCGCCGTGGGCAAAATCCACCGTTTGCAGAAATAATCGCGCCTGAACTGAAGCGGATACCGACGGGGAGAAATAATGATACGCCCCGCGCAGCAGGCCATTTTCGCGGCTTAGTTGCCAGTTACGCGAAAAATAGGGGTCCACCAGCTTTTCGCCTTCCGTCGCCTTGATAAAGGCAAACTGCAAGCGAATACCGTTATCGCGCATTTTTGCCACCCGCTGCCAGTCGATCCGTTCCTGCCAGCGTGAAACATCAATACCATGAATGGTGTAACTGGCAGGAATGCGAATAGCAAAAGATTTGACCGGACGATAACCGTAGAAGTGGATGTAGTCTTTAATCTGAATTGCTGTCGAATAGAAAAAATTCACCGTCTGACGCGGATAAATTGCAACGATGGAAATTAGCCCAAGAGCGCATAATAAAACGGTGAATTTTTTTCGACTGGTGATTCTCAACTGCATTGGTTTCATCCCTGAATGTCAGCGCCAAAGGCTGACAATAACCAAAGCAGCTATAGTACGGTGCTCACCACCAGGCGTGGAAGTGGTGAACCGGACCAATACCGTGACCAACTTCCAGCGTGTCGGCCTGGGCTAACGCCGATGAAAGCCAGCTTTTTGCCTCCTGTACGGTGTCAGCCCAGTTTGTATGGCGCGGGCGTAGTGCAGCCAACGCCGCAGAGAGTGTACAACCAGTGCCGTGGGTGTTTTTGGTCATAATGCGCGGTGCGGTAAACCGTTGTTCACCCTCGCGGGTAAACAGCCAGTCCGGGCTTTGCTCATCATCCAGATGACCACCTTTCATTAGCACTGCGCCACAGCCCATCGCCAACAGCGATCGCCCTTGTTCCAGCATTTCCTGTTCGGTGCGCGCGTGTGGCGCGTCGAGCAAGGCGGCAGCTTCGGGCAAGTTTGGCGTTATTAATGAAACCTGTGGCAATAATCGACTGCGCAGCGTAGCAACCGCCGAAGGTGAAAGCAGCGGGTCGCCGCTTTTTGCCAGCATAACGGTGTCGAGTACCACGTTTTGGATCTGATAACGTTGCAACCTTTCTGCCACCGCTTCAACAATATCGGTTTCCGCCAACATACCGATTTTAGTGGTGTCGATTCGCACATCGCTGAACACCGAATCGAGCTGGGCGGCGACAAAATCAGGCTCAATGCGATACACCGACTGTACGCCACGGGTATTTTGCGCCACCAGTGCAGTAATCACTGAGCAACCATAAGCGCCAAGTGCCGAGAAGGTTTTAAGATCGGCCTGAATCCCCGCACCACCACTCGGATCAGTACCGGCAATCGTCAGAGCGTTAATTCGTTTCATGCCTGCACCTCCGGCGTCAATTGCCAGAGCGCATCAAGGAAATGTGGAACAAAACTGCCTGGCCCCTCGCTACTGGCGACTGCGCGTTCTCCGGCTTGTTTCATCCAGTGACAGGCAGATGCGATATTTTCCAGCGTATCGCCTGGTAGCGTACAACAGGCAGCGACAACCGCCGATAATGCACAGCCAGTTCCTACCACTTTGGTCATTAGCGGATCGCCACCGTGAATGACAACGGTGCGACGACCATCGGTAACATAATCCACCTCGCCTGTGACCACGACGATTGCGCCAGTTTCCCGTGCCAGTGTTTGTGCAGCGGGTATCGCATTAGCTGCGGCGTCAGTGGTATCCACTCCCCGTCCGCCATTAGCAATGCCAGCTAATGCCATGATTTCCGAAGCATTACCACGTATGGCGGTTGGCTTATGAGACAGAAGTTCCAGACAAAAACGGCGGCGATAGTCGAGTGCACCAACCGCTACTGGATCAAGCGTCCAGGGTGTTTGAGAGCGTTTTGCCTGTTCAACGGCGGCACGCATCGCCTGTGCGCGTGGCTGCGTCAGCGTGCCAACGTTAATCAGCAACGCACTGGCGATAGCCGCAAACTGACTGGCCTCTTCGGTTTCGATAACCATCGCTGGCGATGCACCGAGCGCCAGCAAGGTATTGGCAGTAAAGGTTTGCACCACATCGTTGGTCATGCAGTGCACAAGAGGGGAATGTTGGTGAAAAAGGTGTAACGCGTGCGCAGATTGCGCGGAACTCAGCAGGTCGACTTGCATAGTTTGCTCCTGCCATAACGTGAAGAAGCAATGACCTGGTGGTCCGTGACTTCCCTACGCTGGCATTATCCAGATCAGGTGATACGGGTATTTCTCAGCCTTCACGCAGAAGGGCACCCCGAGTCGTTTGGTTGCGATGATAAATCGCAGAGGAGGATGGTAATGTCCAGCGCACGCGTTGTAAACGAGTAAAAACCGCAGTTTTACAATCGCGTTAATAAATTATTTGATATAAGAATCCAGCACCTTCAGAACGACATCCAGATCTTCTTCACGTTTTAGCTCATCCCCCTGGTGAACGATGTGTTCCGTCAGATGACCTTTAATCACTTCCCGCATCAGACCGTTTACCGCGCCACGGATAGCAGCAATCTGTTGTAAAACTGCAGCGCATTCGTGCGGCTCGTCGAGCATTTTCTTGAGCGCCACGACCTGGCCCTGAATCTTACTGGCACGCGCTTTCAGTTTCTGTTTATCACGGATTGTATGAGACATGGCAACACCTGGTTAACAAGAATATGAAAAATCATAGCACTATTAATCTACTGGGGGGTAGTATCAGGTACTGGGGGGGAGTAGAATCAGATTGCCGAATTAATACTAAGAATTATTATCATGACCGAATTTACCACTCTTCTTCAGCAAGGAAACGCCTGGTTCTTCATCCCCAGCGCCATCTTACTTGGTGCGCTTCATGGCCTGGAACCAGGGCATTCAAAAACGATGATGGCGGCGTTTATCATCGCCATCAAAGGCACCATTAAACAGGCGGTGATGCTCGGACTGGCAGCAACCATTTCGCATACCGCAGTGGTCTGGTTGATTGCCTTTGGCGGGATGGTGATCAGCAAACGCTTTACTGCTCAATCAGCAGAACCGTGGCTCCAGTTGATTTCCGCAGTGATCATTATTGGCACCGCGTTCTGGATGTTCTGGCGTACCTGGCGCGGCGAACGCAACTGGCTGGAGAATATGCACGAGCATGATCATGAGCATCATCACCACGATCACGAAGATCACCACGACCATGGACATCATCACCATCACGAACATGGCGAGTATCAGGATGCCCATGCACGAGCCCATGCCAATGACATTAAACGACGCTTTGATGGTAGAGAGGTCACCAACTGGCAAATTTTGCTATTTGGCTTAACCGGTGGCCTTATCCCCTGCCCGGCAGCAATTACCGTGCTGTTGATATGCATTCAGTTGAAAGCCCTGACACTGGGCGCAACACTGGTCGTCAGTTTCAGCATTGGCCTGGCGTTAACGCTGGTCACCGTAGGCGTTGGCGCAGCAATCAGCGTTCAGCAGGTCGCAAAACGCTGGAGCGGATTTAACACTCTCGCTAAACGCGCCCCCTATTTTTCCAGTCTGTTGATTGGCTTAGTTGGTGTGTATATGGGCGTACATGGCTTCATGGGCATAATGCGATAACTCAATCCTTTAGGCTTGCATGTTATCTTCAGCCCAGGATGATTCTTAAATCAGCTATTTCCGCTGACTCTCTGCTCGCTAAGGATGCTTTTAGGGCATCCTTTCATTTACACTTTTTACGAAATCATGGGATCACTAACAAAATATCGCTTGTCAGTTATATTGTATGGCAGGAAAGATATGCGACTGATATTACAGATCCCCAAAGTGGAGAGTTTATGACCATTAAAAATAAGATGTTGCTGGGTGCGCTTTTGCTGGTTACCAGTGCCGCCTGGGCCGCACCAGCCACCGCGGGTTCGACCAATACCTCGGGAATTTCTAAGTATGAGTTAAGCAGTTTCATTGCTGACTTTAAGCATTTCAAACTAGGCGATACCGTCCCAGAGATGTACCGCACCGATGAGTACAACATTAAGCAGTGGCAGTTACGTAACCTGCCCGCGCCTGATGCCGGGACACACTGGACCTATATGGGTGGCGCGTACGTGTTGATCAACGACACCGACGGTAAAATCATTAAAGCCTACGACGGTGAGATTTTTTATCATCGCTGAAAAAAAGCCCCCTCGAAGAGAGGGGGAAATGCAGACACCTTATTATTTTTATTATTAGCCACTTGCTCGTCTTGCTTGTTATTAGTCGTATTTCACGTTGATTAATGCGGTTGCCTCCAGTGCGCCAGATTTAACTTTGTTTGTATCGTAGACGTAGTAACTGGCAGTTATCGGAATTGAAATCGTTGTATCTGTAAGTTTTGACTTCGCAGCAACTTCCTTTAAATTTGTATATCCTTTACTGCTGTTAGTGATATTTAAAAGTGTGACTGGCGAACCATTACTTTCAAGAATAAATCCTACGCCATTATCTTCCGCACCTTTCAGGATCGTGTTACTACTGCCCCACAAGTCAGAACTTGATAAATACACCTGCATTTTCCGTGATGTTTGATTTTGTTGACCTAATAAGTTTTTACAACGCAGAACAATATCCCCTTTGTTACTATTTATTGTTGCTTTGTTACCTTTGGCTGGTAATTGTGAAACGGGAATACTCTCTAAAGTAATTAATAAATCGTCCGGTTTGCAGGTTGTGGTTATCGGGTTGTATGACATGTCAGATTAAAGGAATAGACACCTGCATTTTGTGCCAATGCATTTCTGTAGCTATTTACACATGCATCCCATGACTTGCCACCGAATAAACACAGTAAAAATTGTACTGCAGCACTCCCGCGTGTCGATGATGAAGCACTGGATAATGTTGCAACACCATTAATCATTACTGAACCGCCGCCCCCCGCAGAAACATTCACTTTTGCATTACTGGCCGCAGGTGTCACCGTTACCGAATAACCACTGGTGAAACTGGTCTGATTATTTGACAACGTGATGTTGTTTTTATTGGTCCATTCAAAATGTAAATTTAATTTAATGGTATCGTTATAAAGTCCAACAATAATATCCGACGGGCTCATAGGGGTGATAGTATTTGTACTCACGCATGACGAATCATTAAAATTATGCTCATATGTCGCTATTTGTGTTTGACTAAGTGCAAAATCCCCCTGAACAACCAAATTGTGCTGAACAGATAACTCACTATAACATGCTGCATAGCTCACTGGCATAACCATCATCATTAATATAAATAGCATTATGCGAATTTTCATAGAACCACCTGACTATTACTGGCAAATATAATTTCTACTTTCATCAATCTCTTTACCGAAGGTGATTGTGCATGAAAGTCCTTGTTGCTTATCAATTGCTACATTAACCGATGGCGGAACTTCATTGGTGCGAATAAATAACTGGCTTCCCTGGCCGACAACGCCAATATTATGACCATGGATATCATTGACTTCATAACCAAACGTTAATGGTTGCCCATCCGTTCTTAACGCTTTTATAAACCAGGGCTTGCGCTGATCGGTATCAAAATTAACCAGTACAACCGCGCCGCGATAAGGTGCGGCAATTTTCCGGTTACCGCGCAATTCTGCTTCGCTATCGCTTTGCGACACATCCAGCATCAGGTGATTTTCCCGATAAGGTGTCATTCCGTCGTATACCACCACTCCATTACGGTTTGTTGTGCGATATTTTTGCCCATTGACATAAGCATCTTTAATTCCTGGCGCATTCATCACTGCAAACGTTTCGGAAAGACGGTTCGCCAGATTAACGCCACCCGACCAGGCGACAATGCCCCCTGAAACACTGGCTCCAGCCTGTCGATAAGTACTCGACTGACTATAACTGCCATTCACCGTTGCCACCGGCGCGTTCCAGGTTAAATTCGCTCCAGCTGTTGTTTCATTTCCCTGATGCTGATGACTCAGGTTGACCCCATAGTTAAATTGATCCCGGTTTCCAACGGTTCCCGATAATCCCGTATTATTTGAGGCAAAACCCTGATCATCAAACGTCGTTGAGTTAGACATATATATTTGCCGACGAGGCGTCGTAACGTCATCACCCCAATCAAAGGGAATCGATATAAAAATATTAAAACGTTTCTCTTCATGATGATTCTCGTCATAAGCCTGGCTTGCCGCGAGGGTATAGCTTATCCGTCGCAGGTTGTTGGAATAACTCAACTGATAATCCTTACTGCTGCCGCTACGCCCCCAGTAATCTCGCCATAACGTACTTAAGGACACAGAACCCCAGCCTTCTGGCAATGACTGGCTCATATTGGCAGAAAAGCTATTTTTACGGCCAAAATCGTTCTGGTAATAATCGGCAATGTCATAGATATCGTTTTCATCACGGCGATAATTATCTTTATTGTTTGCCCAAACGTGATCGTTAAATGTCCGGTAATCACGCGACGAATAACGCCAGGCCGCCAGACCAAAACGCGTCGACGTTTGGCTCACAAATTTGTTGTAGGCAATTTGATAACTTTGCCCGTCAAACACATCGCCGTTGTCTTGTTTACTATGCGACTTCGTGGCATCGACGGAAATGGCACCAATGCGTGTATTCCAGCTAGTCCCCAAAGTGAACGCGTAATAATTATTCGCGACCATCGATCCGCCATACAGCGTCAATAAGTTATTAAAACCATACTGATAACCCGCCTGGACAAAATCACTTTGTTTGCTCGCCCCTTCAATATGGCTACGACCCGCCGCAAAATCATATTTCGACACGCCAGGTTGCAGCATATTCGGCACCGCTGCATAAGGCACCAGATAGGTGGTTACCGAACCGTCCGCCTCTTTCACGCTGACATCAAGATCTGCTCCACCACCGGCCAACTGCAAATCTGTAATCGCAAACGGGCCAGGAGGAACCTCTTTCTGATAAACCACAAAACCGTTCTGTTCAATAGTTACCAGCGCGTTACTCTGAGCAATCCCCTGCACCCGTGGAGTAAAATTCTGTTTCGAGTTAGGCAACATCTGCATATCACGAAACAACCGCACACCGCTGAAGCGAACAGAATCAAAAATATCGCTTGATGTGTACATATCACCCACGCGAAGCGTGCCGAGAAGTTGGGCAAATCCACGTTCCAGATACAGGGTATTGCTTTTCCACACCCCTGGATTGCTATTTGTTTTACTGAAACTGGCATCAGAATGCAGTTGCCACCCCAGTAAGTTTAACCCGCTGTTAAAACGTACATATGTACTCTTGCTATTACCCGACGCTTTATAGTCGCTGTAATACTGACTCACATAATAAGAGGTATAAAACGCATTAATACCTCGCTCCCAGTTTTCCGGTGGAACATAGCCACTTTCCAGTTCTTCCACCCACGCCTGCGGGACACTGAAATCGAGACGAAAAACTCCGATATCCCAGGTATAGCTCCCACCCTGAACAAGTTGCTCAAATGTTAAACATTGCTTACCGCTGGCAAAGTTATCGGTATTAATGCCTAACCGCTTGATAATTTCCCTTGATAAACATGTTTCTTGCGGGTTGTCTTTAACAATGATCTCATATTTCCCGCGCCATTGCTTATTGACATAAATATCGATGTCATACTGCCCCGGCAAGGGTTGATTATCATCAAGACGAATATTTGCAACCTGCTGGTCTTTCATTCCACCTATCATAAAATGGGTATCAAAGGTTTCTTCAGCTGCATAAGCTTCAATGCCGAGCAATAACGCTACGATTGCTGATGCAAGTGGGGTCATTCTCAACATAGGCAGCTCCTGCAATTAAATTTTGTCACTAATATAGTTGCCATGGTCATCGATAATGGTCAGATACCAGTTATTCGCATTATTACTTTTGACATTAATACTCTGACTTTCTAAGGGGGCAATCATAATAGTTTCATAATTGACTTTGACATTATTAGCTTTGACATCCGAAATCGTTACCCAATTTGCTGAGTCATTTTTTATCACCAATCCATTGCCACTGCGATTTACCAGTAACTTTTTAAATGTCGCTTTATTTACCGGTGCAATACCCGCAGGCCGGTAAAACAATTTGATTCTGTTTTGCATTGCAAATTTCAGTGCATTCTTGCCCTCTTGCTCTGGACTATTTGGTGGAATATCCAGAACATTCAGATAAAAAATGCTCTCTTTATTAGTGGGCAGTTTATTCGGCATAATTTTGATTTTTACTTGCTGCCCGGAATTTTCCCCTATTTTTGCCACTGGTGGCGTTAACATGAAAGGAACCTGAATTTTTTCTGGTGGTAACGACGTATCACCATCATCAATCCACGCCTGCAGCAGCGAAGAACGGTTTCCCTGGTTCATCAACTGCACCATCACTTCTTTGTGCTCTGCCGGGTAAATAATACGCGTCCCGTAGATAACAATACCGGCATGTGCAGGAAGGACCATAGAAGAAATGAGTAAAGCTAATAATCCTTTCATCTTAATGCCTCTTAAATTAAAAGGCCGCCATGGGGATAGCGGCCATGTTTATTAACTGGAGAAACTTGAAATTTTATTTATTAATCCTGCGCCACACGCATAACCAGAGAAGATAACACATCACCTGATTGCACTGAATTATCTGTCAGCTTCAGGTATTTTGCTTTAAACGGAATAGCATATTGACCTTCCGCTGTTTTATAACTCTCAATGTTAAAAGGTGCAGAAACATCCAGGACATCGCTGTTATCACCTAAATAGAGATAGTACCCCACGGTATCGTTGCTACTGGCTATCGCCTTATCGTTTCCGGTTATTTTATCGTTGGTAATCAACGAGAGTTTTACACCAGCAACTTCTTTCGGACAGCTAATTTTTAACATGCTGCTGGTTACACCGACTGCATCATCATAGGTCGAGTATTTAGCTTTACCTTCAAAGACAGTGGTTGGTACAGTTGGCATATTAATACTTACTGAATCGCCACCCGCTTCGAATTTACACGGAGATTCTGCAATATTCCCTTTAATGGTTAATGTTCCGGTATCAACGTCTGCGGCAAATACCCCAGCGCTCATAAAAAAAGAAGAAAAGACAGCGGCAGCAATAATTGAACGTTTCATAATATGTTCCTTAATAAAATTTATTTTTGGTTGTTAAGAGTCTGTGTCTCTTGGAAACAAATTTCTCACATCAAAAAAGTTGCCGCAATGTAAACACATTGTTTTATTGATTTAAAACAAATTAACTATTGCAATATAAATACAACAAATACTTAAGCATATTAAATATTTATCACATCTATTAATTAATGCAGATTTTTGTAAATGGTATTATTGATATCAATAAAAAAGCTGAAATCATTCACACGAATGATTTCAGCTTTCTAAATCCGATTAAAAAACCAGGGTGGCAAATTAATCGTAGCGATTTAACACGATTCGACGTTTGCTATCGCTACCTGCAACAACCACTTCTGTCGTTACACCTTTGACTGGCGAAGAAACCTGATGACGGGTATCAACATCATACGTTAACTGACCACAATGCTGTTGAGGTTGACCATTAACCATAGCCATACTGCATGTTGGGGGACTGATCCTGCCATTAATCGTTAATGTGGCAGTCTGTGAAGAGAACGCGGGAGAAGCCATTCCATAGGCAAGAAAAATAATTCCTGACAGCCAGTACTTATTCATTGAACGTTATCCCTGTAGTAAAGGTTATGCCTGGATAGAATGAGTGCATAACAAACTATAGCTGTACATCCACTACACAGCCACGAAGGATGATAATGAAGCATTGCCTGTACGATCAATCGACTTTATAGAGTTTCGGACGAAGGTCCGCAGAATATTCGCAGCATTAAATAAGTGTTCATTAATGCGGCAAAAACAAATACACCGCATCAATGTAACATCTCTGCGGTGTATGAAAAGCAACCAAAAAGGTTAATACGCGTTAGACCGCGCGGAAGGAAATCTCGCCAGGAATGACTTCTCCCTGCCAATAAAGCTGGGCTGCAACGCGGTCAGCCAGCTGGCGGTAGATAGCGGTAAATTCGCTCTCCGGACGGCTGATAACCGTTGGCGTGCCTTTATCGAGATCTTCACGTAAGGAGATGTGTAACGGCATCTGCCCCAGCAACTGCGTGTGGTATTTCTCGGCCAGTTTCTCTGCACCACCGGTACCGAAAATCGGTTCATGGTGACCACAGTTACTGCAAATATGCACACTCATGTTCTCGACAATACCGAGCACCGGAACCTCGACTTTCTCGAACATCACAATGCCTTTTTTCGCATCGATCAACGCAATGTCCTGCGGGGTGGTGACCACTACCGCGCCAGTTACTGGAATGTTTTGTGCCAGTGTCAATTGAATGTCACCGGTGCCTGGCGGCATATCAAGCACCAGATAGTCGAGATCCGGCCACAAGGTTTCCTGCAACATCTGCATTAACGCCTTGCTCGCCATCGGACCACGCCACACCATCGCATTGTCGTCAGTGACCAGATAACCAATTGAATTGGTTGCCAGTCCATGAGACATAATCGGTGCCATATGGGTACCGTCCGGCGAAGTTGGACGCTGATTTTCTGCGCCCAGCATGGTGGGTATTGATGGGCCGTAGATATCGGCGTCCAGAATGCCGACTTTCGCCCCTTCCGCCGCCAGTGCCAGCGCCAGGTTTACCGCCGTGGAGGATTTACCCACGCCGCCTTTACCGGAGCTGACCGCAATGATGTTCTTCACGCCGTTAATTCCCGGCTGATTCTTCACGCGTTTTAAGGTGGCGATATTGTGCGACAGTTTCCAGTCGATAGCTTTCGCCCCGGTGATGCGCAGCAGTTCGGCGCTACATTGCTCTTTTAACTCTTCGAACGCGCTATGCCAGACGAATGGCATAACCAGTTCCACATGCAACGTGTCGTCCATCCAGGCGACATGGTGCAACGCTTTCAGCGTGGTGAGGTTATGCTTCAGGGTTGGGTGCTGAAAATTGGCCAGTGTCCCGGCGACCATTGCGCGCAAGGCTTCTGGTGATTTGGCCTGGGATTGTTCGTTCATCCCGACTCCTTTTTTGTATAGATAAACCATCAGCTGATAGTTTACCTGAAGAATATAGAGAAGTACTTACTTAACATTTTCCCATTTGGTACTATCTAACCCCTTTTCACTATTAAGAAGTAATGCCTACTATGACTCAAGTCGCGAAGAAAATTCTGGTGACGTGCGCACTGCCGTACGCTAACGGCTCAATCCACCTCGGCCATATGCTGGAGCACATCCAGGCTGATGTCTGGGTCCGTTACCAGCGAATGCGCGGCCACGAGGTCAACTTCATCTGCGCCGACGATGCCCACGGCACACCGATCATGCTGAAAGCTCAGCAGCTTGGTATCACTCCGGAGCAGATGATTGGCGAAATGAGTCAGGAGCATCAGACTGATTTCGCAGGCTTTAACATCAGCTACGACAACTATCACTCGACGCACAGCGAAGAGAACCGCCAGTTGTCAGAACTTATTTATTCTCGCCTGAAAGAGAACGGTTTTATTAAAAACCGCACCATCTCTCAGCTTTACGATCCGGAAAAAGGCATGTTCCTGCCGGACCGTTTTGTAAAAGGCACCTGCCCGAAATGTAAATCCCCGGATCAATACGGCGATAACTGCGAAGTCTGCGGCGCGACCTACAGCCCGACTGAACTGATCGAGCCGAAATCGGTGGTTTCTGGCGCTACGCCGGTAATGCGTGATTCCGAACACTTCTTCTTTGATCTGCCCTCTTTCAGCGAAATGTTGCAGGCATGGACCCGCAGCGGTGCGTTGCAGGAGCAGGTGGCAAACAAAATGCAGGAGTGGTTTGAATCCGGCCTGCAACAGTGGGATATCTCCCGCGATGCGCCGTACTTCGGTTTTGAAATTCCGAACGCACCGGGCAAATATTTCTACGTCTGGCTGGACGCGCCGATTGGCTACATGGGTTCCTTCAAGAATCTGTGCGACAAACGCGGCGACACCACCAGCTTCGATGAATACTGGAAGAAAGATTCCACCGCCGAGCTGTACCACTTCATCGGTAAAGATATCGTTTACTTCCACAGCCTGTTCTGGCCTGCCATGCTGGAAGGCAGCAACTTCCGCAAGCCGACTAACCTGTTTGTTCATGGCTATGTGACGGTGAACGGCGCGAAGATGTCCAAGTCTCGCGGCACCTTTATTAAAGCCAGCACCTGGCTGAATCATTTTGACGCCGACAGCCTGCGTTACTACTACACTGCGAAACTTTCTTCGCGCATTGATGATATCGATCTCAACCTGGAAGATTTCGTTCAGCGTGTGAATGCCGATATCGTGAATAAAGTGGTTAACCTGGCCTCCCGTAACGCGGGCTTTATCAACAAGCGTTTTGACGGTGTGCTGGCAAGCGAACTGGCTGACCCGCAACTGTACAAAACCTTCACGGATGCCGCTGAAGTGATTGGTGAAGCGTGGGAAAGCCGCGAATTTGGTAAAGCGATCCGCGAAATCATGGCGCTGGCAGATCTGGCTAACCGTTATGTCGATGAACAGGCTCCGTGGGTGGTGGCGAAACAGGAAGGACGCGATGCCGACCTGCAGGCAATTTGCTCGATGGGCATAAACCTGTTCCGCGTGCTGATGACTTACCTGAAGCCGGTACTGCCGAAACTGACCGAGCGTGCAGAAGCATTCCTCAATACAGAACTGACCTGGCATGGTATCCAGCAACCGCTGCTGGGCCACAAAGTGAATCCGTTCAAGGCGCTGTATAACCGTATTGACATGAAGCAGGTTGAAGCACTGGTGGAAGCGTCTAAAGAAGAAGTGAAAGCAGCTGCCACGCCAGTAACTGGCCCACTGGCAGATGATCCGATTCAGGAAACCATCACCTTTGACGACTTCGCCAAAGTTGACCTGCGCGTGGCGTTGATCGAAAACGCAGAGTTTGTTGAAGGTTCTGACAAACTGCTGCGCCTGACGCTGGATCTCGGCGGTGAAAAACGCAATGTCTTCTCCGGCATTCGTTCTGCTTACCCGGATCCGCAGGCACTGATTGGTCGTCATACCATTATGGTGGCTAACCTGGCACCACGTAAAATGCGCTTCGGTATCTCCGAAGGCATGGTGATGGCTGCCGGTCCTGGCGGGAAAGATATTTTCCTGCTAAGCCCGGATGCTGGTGCTAAACCGGGTCATCAGGTGAAATAATCCCCCTTCAAGGCGCTGCATCGACAGCGCCTTTTCTTTATAAATTCCTAAAGTTGTTTTCTTGCGATTTTGTCTCTCTCTAACCCGCATAAATACTGGTAGCATCAGCATTCAACTGGATAAAATTACAGGGATGCAGAATGAGACACTTTATCTTTCAGGACGAAAAATCACATAAATTCTGGGCGGTGGAGCAACAGGGAAACGAGCTGCATATTAACTGGGGTAAAGTCGGCACTAACGGGCAAAGTCAGGTAAAAAGCTTTGCAGATGCTGCGGCGGCGGCAAAAGCGGAGCTTAAGCTGATCGCAGAGAAAACGAAAAAAGGCTATGTGGAAAATGCTTCAGCAAACGTGCATATCCCCCCCATCACCAAAGCCACTCCTGAAGTTGAAACCTCCCTTGAGAGTAAAAACAAACGCCCATGGCTGGCTGATGATGCAGTCATTCCGGTCACTGACGATATTAATCGATTTGCTTTTCCTCATCGCTCTCGCCCCAGAGAGATCAATTATCTGTACAAAGATGGCCAAATATGGAAGCGCATCGCGAATAACACCAGGGCATATGATCCCGACAACAATTACCGCTCTTATCCAGAAAACTGGCAGCAGGCTTTTGCTGAGTTACAAATTCGAGTTAAGGGTAATCAACCGACAGGGAGTGCGCAATCTGATGCAGCATTGCTCTGGGGCTTTTGGAACTCTTACTCTCAAGATGAACTGGTCGATGACTTAGTCATTCGCTGTGGTCTGGAAAGTGCCGTTGAAATCGCCCTTCTCGCTCTTCAACTCAAATATAAACCAGTAAAAGGCGCAGTAACCACCATCATTCCACCTAATCACGAAGCAGAATCGCTACCTAGTTGGCATCAACGTCTATGTCATCATCTTTCACTCGCTTCAGAAGATGAGTGGCAACGCTGTGTAGATAAAGTACTCGCTGCTATTCCCTCGCTATCCCCAGCACGACAACCTTTTGCGGCGTTACTGCTCCCTGAACGCCCGGATATTGCCAATGCTATGGCGCTACGTTATGCAGATCAAAACGTTCCGGCGATGACCTGGTTAAGACTGGTGGTAACCGATGACGCCGCTCTGACTACAGCAGAAAAATACGACTTCCCACCGTTGTATCATGATTTTCGCGCTTATCTGGCAATGTTGCTGGCAAATAATGGGGTGCGCGGTGTAAGCCGGATACTTCTTGAGTTTACGGAAGAGCATTCTGACAATCCCACTTATCTTTTCGAGCGTATCAGCGAGACTGAAGATCTTGTCAAATGGCTATGGAAAACGAATCACCCGGATGCGATTCAAATTCTGATCCTCGGTGTGATTGGCAAGAAAAAGCACCTGGAATACTTAAGCAAAGCCTGTCAAAAACATCCCGCTGCGGCTCTTGCCGCTTATGCTACTTTGCTGGCAATACATGAAGACAAAGAGTGGCGTAAAGCGCTTGTCAAACTGATTACCGCCACGCCAGAGTTAGTCACTGACGTCATTCCCAGGGTTAATGCTAAAGCGGCAGGAATTTTATCTGAATGTCGTACTCAGTTAGTCGCTGAAGAATGTGAATACGCCACTGCGGATATGTTGCCGGAGCTGTTTGTCGCTCCACCGTGGGTAATAAATAAGAAAACGAATGTAATACCCGTATTTGATTTACCGGTGCTTCCCATCCCTGCCGTCACTGACATCACGCCAGGAATTACAGAGTTAATCAGTCATACTGACATATCCAGATTCAGTGAAATCGCGCAATTTCAGTCATCACAGCAAACCTTATTTACCGACCTGCCACTAATTGAAAAAGAAAGCTGGGAGACATCTTTCATTCCTTTTACACCAGAACAACAAATCCTTTGGCAATTAGGTTTTAATGAATGGCTGCATTGCGAAGATGACTTACATGAAAAAAAATATATACCGCAAAGCGCTGTTGATGCGTTGTTGCGCTTTGATTTTCCAGCACTAAAAGCTGAGTTTGCGAAATATCACAACAATGCCAACAAAAGCTGGAATCTATCTGCGCTTTGTTACTTACCGGGACAACAGGCGATTTCATTTCTCAACCAAATAATCATTGAGGAGCGATATTCAGGTGAGAAAGAGATTCTGGCGGTTTTTGGTAGTACAGCCATTCCTGCGTTTATGACCTGCTTGCAACGAGATCATCAACGACTGTGGATATTCACCCTCTTTATTGGGGCCAGTGAACTAGCCTTACCAATGGCGCAGCGGTTACAGAAAAAAATGGCTTACAAGGATGCCGTTAATTGGCTGGCAAATAACCCGCGCCATGCCACCGCCGGGCTACTGCCTTTGGCGCTGGGCAAACCGTGCCAAAATCGGGAATATGCCCGCCAGGCACTCCGCCTGCTAGTGAAATTAAACCAGCGAGAAACGATTGAAGAAATCGCCCGGAGATACAACCAACCTGATGTTTTAGCTGCGCTGGCAACATTGTTCGATAGCGATCCGCTGGAAGAATATCCCGCTAAAATCGCCCCACCGCCCGGCTTTTATCAGTTCACCTTATGGCGCAGACCACGGCTTAAAAGTAACAACCTGCCTCTGCCAGATGACGCTATGCGCCACCTGGGCACAATGTTGAGCTTTCCACGCGACATTACCGCCTACGCTGGGCTGGCGACCATCAAAGAGACCTTCACCCGCGAATCACTGGCTGACTTTGGCTGGGATCTGTATACCGCATGGACAGAAGCTGGCGCACCCGCAAAAGAAAACTGGGCATTTACTTCGCTGGGGATTTTAGGCAATGACGACACCGCGCGTAAGTTAACCCCGCTTATCCGCGCCTGGCCTGGGGAATCCCAGCATAAACGGGCGGTGTCCGGGCTGGATGTATTAGCTGATATTGGCAGCGATGTTGCGCTAATGCTACTTAATGGCATTGCGAAAAAGATTAAATTCGTTGCATTACAGGAACATGCCCGCGAGAAAATCAACATAGTTGCTGAAAACCGTGGGCTGACTATGGCTGAACTGGAAGACCGCCTGGCTCCAGATTTAGGGCTTGATAGCAGTGGCTCGCTGACACTTGATTTCGGCCCACGCCAATTCACCGTTGGTTTTGACGAAACCTTAAAACCTGTAGTGCGCGATGCAAACGGAAAGGTCCTGAAAGATTTACCCAAACAAAACCAGAGCGATGATAAAACACTGGCAACTGACGCCGTTAACCTCTTTAAACAATTGAAGAAAGATGTGCGCGCCATTGCCAGCCAGCAGGTTGATCGTCTGGAGCAGGCTATGTGCCAGCGCAGACGCTGGACGGCAGAACAGTTCCGCCTGTTCCTGGTGGAGCATCCGCTGGTACGTCACTTAACCCGACGGCTGTTATGGGGGGTATATACTGAGGAAAACACGCTGATTGCCTGCTTCCGGGTCGCAGAAGACAGCACTTACAGCGATGCGCAGGATGAGTTATTCACGCTGCCAGCAGGAAACATCGGTATACCGCATGTGCTGGAAATCCCCCCTGAATCCGCCGCTGCATTCAGGCAAATTTACGTTGATTACGAACAGCTTCCCCCTTTCCAACAGCTCGAACGTGGTAGTTACCACCTTGCTGATAACGAACGTAATGTCCATGAATTGTCACGCTGGGACGGACGGCTCTGCCAGGCTGGTCGCATTGTCGGGCTGGAACGCAGAGGCTGGCAACGTCTGGAAGAAAGCGGCAGCGTCTATGCGATGCGCAAATCTACCCCTTATGGCGCTCTCGAACTTGAAACAGAACATTTTTCATTAATTTATGGCGAAACGGGGTATAGCGACCTGCTGCCTGTCGAAAGCGTAAAAATCACTGCCTCTTATGATCGCTACGGTAAACAATCCTCCCCCACTTTCTCCGTGCTCGACAACATCACCGCTAGCGAGCTGATTAACGATATTGAATCACTGTTTGATTAAAAGGATTTAGCAATGAAAACCTATATTTATCAGGACGAAAAATCACATAAATTCTGGGCGGTGGAGCAGCAGGGAAACGAGCTGCATATTAGCTGGGGTAAAGTCAGCACCAACGGGCAAAGTCAGGTAAAAAGCTTTGCTGATGCTGCGGCGGCGGAAAAAGCGGAACTGAAGTTGATTGCGGAGAAAACAAAAAAGGGCTACGTAGAAGAAGTATCCGTGATAACACCGACATCTGTCCCCGTCCAGGTTATCGAATGCCCCGAAATAGCCCCTTTGCCACAAGACAAACCAGTATTTGTTGGAGACAACCTCCCCTGGCTGGCAGACGACGCCCAAATCATTTTACCGACAGAGGTTGCGCCAACCACACTAAGTCATCGACGCTGGCCTGGCGATCCTGTGCCACAGGAGAATGAATTAACTCTGCTACGCTCCGTCGCCGCGAATACTCACCGACGTTTTAAAAAGGTGATCACCTTCGATTACAGCACCTGTTCACTGGACTGGCAGCAGGCGATAACACAAGCAGTGGGCCTTATCGACTCGCCGATTAGCACCACGCTACCACCGATGGTTCTGGCGGTACTGGTTGCGCTGGAACAAGGCTTCAATCGTAACGATCACGAAGAGTTAATGGATCAAATTGTCCAGGAAGGTGGTCTGGAATATGCCACTGAGGTTGTCATTGCACTGCAATTCATCCGCTTCGACTGGGATTATGATGCCCATCTTATTACGTTCACCCCGGATGACAGGCAGCCTGGCTATCTGTTGCGCTTTGCCTCGGTTGAAATGCGCCTGCGTAAGCATTTCTCACTTGCAAATGACGATGTATGGCAGCGCTGCGCCGACAAACTGATTGCCGCTCTCGGAAACATGCCCGCCTGGCACCAGCCGCTGGTTGCACTATTGTTGCCGGAAAAACCAGAAGTAGCTCATGAGATTGCCAGACATTTTTGCGGGCAAAAAGGGTTATATGCGCTGGAATGGCTAAAACTGACGGTCACCGATGCTCAGGTATTAGCAGACCTGGAAAAATACTATCCAGGACAGCCTGGGCAGGTATTTGATGATTACTATGGCGGTAACATCTGGTGTGCGACAGCACTCCAGGAGCAAGGAGTCACTGCGCTGGCCCGTTTTGCCCATTACGCTACTGGTGACACATGTGGTGAAGTGTTGATGCATATCAACCACCCGCAGGCACTTACACTACTTATCCATGCAAGCGAGCAAGGAAAGCGTTGCCACGATCGCATGACAAAGGCTTTCGTTCGCTTCCCACACGCAGCGCTGGCGGCATTAGCAGAACTTCTGGCACAAAAAGATGAAAAGCGCTGGCGCATGATGCTAATGACGATGCTTATCTCGCAACCGATACTAGCAGAACAGGTCATTCCCTGGCTCTCGACACCCGCAGTTGCCGTACTGAAATCATGCCAGCAACAACTGAAACAGCCCTCAAACCATGCCAGCGCCGATATGCTGCCAGCCATATTAGTCTCACCGCCCTGGCTTTCGAAAAAGAAAAAATCTGTAATGCCGGTATTGGATTTAACGCCATTACCGCTGGAGTCATGCTGCACATTGACCGAGACGGCAGAAAAAGAGATTCATGCAAGGCATCGCTGGCACGCACATCAAATAGACATCGGCCAAAAAGAGGATATTCAGAACTACCTGACACGTCTGGGTTTCAATCGCTGGAATAATGGCCAGTATATGAAAGCGTCTGATGCTGTTGTAGAACTCTGGCAGAGGGGAGATTATTCTGCGCTAATCAGCGAATTTAAAACCTTCTGGCACTCCTATCAACGGGAATGGCAACTTTACATGTTAGCCGCCCTGCCTATCGAAAAAACAGCGCAGGCGTGGAATGTCCTCAGTAAAGAGCCACACGTCGGTGTCGAGTTTGTCATGACGCACCTGCAACTCGCTGGGTTACAGGGTTTTATTCACTCCTTTTCACGCTATCCACAAGAAGCTCTGCCTGTAGCACAATATTTTGCGGCTATCGAATTAGCGCCACTGATCGCCCGCGCCTTCAACAAACTCAAAACCCTACGACAAGACGCCCGTAGCTGGCTGCTGAAATACCCGGAACACGCCATTACCGGCCTGCTGCCCGCGGCGCTCGGCAAAGCCGGTGAAGCCCAGGATAACGCCCGCGCTGCCTTGCGTATGCTTACCGAAAACGGTCATCAGCCATTACTGCAAGAAATCGCCCGGCGTTATAACCAGCCGGAAGTAACCGATGCGGTGAACGCTCTGCTTGCGCTCGATGCCTTAGATAATCACCCGACAAAAATCCCCACTCTTCCGGCCTTTTATCAGCCATCGCTCTGGACCCGCCCGGTATTAAAAGCAAATGCCCAATCACTGCCAGATAGCGCCCTCCTACGCCTCGGTGAAATGCTCCGCTTCCCTCAGGAAGAGGCACTGTATCCGGGATTATTGCAGGTGAAAGCCGCCTGTACCGCCGACTCACTGGCTGAATTTGCCTGGGATCTGTTTACCGCCTGGCAGACCGCTGGCGCACCGTCTAAAGAAAGCTGGGCATTCACTGCGTTAGGTGTTCTCGGCAACGATGACACCGCCCGCAAACTGACGCCTTTGATTCGCGCCTGGCCTGGCGAATCCCAGCATAAACGCGCCACCGTCGGGCTTGATATCCTCGCCGCTATCAGCAGCGATATCGCCCTGATGCAGCTTAACGGCATCGCCCAGAAACTGAAATTCAAAGCCTTACAGGAGCGGGCGAAAGAGAAAATTGCCGACATTGCCGAAAGCCGCGAACTCACGGTAGCGGAGCTTGAAGATCGCCTGGCCCCGGATCTGGGACTGGATGATAACGGTTCGCTGCTGCTGGATTTTGGCCCACGTCAGTTCACCGTCAGCTTTGATGAAACCTTAAAACCGTTTGTGCGCGATGCTTCCGGCAGCCGCCTGAAAGACCTGCCCAAACCAAACAAAAGCGATGATGAATCGCGGGCTGATGAGGCGGTAAACCGCTACAAACTCCTGAAAAAAGATACGCGTACCGTCGCCGCCCAGCAGGTGACAAGGCTTGAATCCGCCATGTGCCTGCGCCGCCGCTGGTCGCCGGAAAACTTTCAGCTCTTCCTGGTTGAACACCCGCTGGTTCGCCACTTAACCCGCCGTCTGATTTGGGGCGTTTATAGCGCCGAAAACAAGCTACTGGCTTGCTTTCGGGTGGCGGAAGATAACAGCTACAGCACCGCTGACGATGATCTTTTCACCCTGCCAGAAGGCGATATCTCTGTTGGCATTCCTCACGTTCTGGAAATATCACCCACGGATGCCGCTGCCTTTGGTCAGCTTTTTGCCGACTACGAACTGTTACCGCCGTTCCGCCAGCTCGACCGTAACAGTTACGCCCTGACAGAAACCGAGCGCAATGCCAGCGAATTGATCCGCTGGGCAGGCAGAAAATGCCCGAGCGGTCGGGTAATGGGGCTGGCGAATAAAGGCTGGATGCGTGGTGAACCGCAGGACGGTGGCTGGATCGGCTGGATGATCAAACCTCTGGGCCGCTGGTCGTTAATCATGGAAATCGATGAAGGTTTTGCGGTCGGCATGTCGCCAGCCGAACTCAGTGCCGAGCAACTCTTAAGCAAGCTGTGGCTATGGGAAGGCAAAGCGGAAAGCTATGGCTGGGGGAGTAATTCAACACAGGAAGCGCAGTTCTCCGTACTCGATGCCATCACCGCCAGCGAACTCATTAACGATATTGAAGCCCTGTTTGAATAAGGAAAGAGCATGGACAAGGAATTACCGTGGCTGGCGGATAACGCCCAAGTGGAACTGAAATATAAAAGCTCAGCCATCGCAGTTGGCCGGGCGAACCGGTGCCTGTTATCACTGAAAGCCTCATCCAGACACTGGGTGATGAATTGCTACAAAAAGCTGAGAAGAAAAAAAACATTGTCTGGCGTTATGAAAATTTTTCACTGGAGTGGCAGTCGGCCATTACGCAGGCCATCAACTTGATCGGAGAACACAAACCCTCAGTTCCGGCCCGGACAATGGCGGCGCTAGCCTGTATCGCGCAAAATGATAGCCAACAGTTGCTCGACGAAATCGTCCAACAAGAGGGACTGGAATATGCGACTGAGGTGGTGATTGCACGCCAGTTTATTGCACGGTGTTATGAGAGTGATCCTCTGCTAGTGACATTGCAGTATCAGAACGAGGATTATGGCTATGGTTATCGATCAGAAACCTATAACGAATTCGATCTCCGACTGCGTAAGCATCTCTCTCTGGCAGAGGAAAGCAGCTGGCAGCGTTGCGCCGACAAACTCATTGCCGCACTGCCAGGAATAACCAAAGTTCGCCGCCCTTTTATTGCGCTGATCCTCCCGGAAAAACCAGAAATCGCCAATGAGTTGGTAGGCCTTGAATGCCCGCGGACTCATTTTCATTCTAAGGAGTGGTTAAAAGTTGTTGCTAATGACCCCAGAGCGGTGAAAAAACTCGAACGCTACTGGAGCCAGGATATATTTAGCGATCGGGAAGCCAGCTACATGTCGCATGAAAACCACTTCGGCTACGCGGCCTGCGCCGCCCTTTTGCGCGAACAAGGACTGGCAGCCGTTCCACGCCTGGCAATGTATGCCCATAAAGAAGATTGCGGCAGTCTGCTGGTACAAATTAACCATCCGCAGGTCATCCGCACCCTGCTGTTAGTTGCTGATAAAAACAAACCCAGCCTGCAACGTGTAGCTAAATACAGTAAAAATTTCCCCCATGCGACGCTTGCCGCACTGGCAGAGCTTCTGGCGTTAAAAGAACCGCCTGCACGCCCTGGTTATCCAATCATCGAAGACAAAAAGCTGCCTGCACAGCAAAAAGCACGTGATGAATACTGGCGTACGCTGTTACAAACGCTGATGGCATCGCAGCCACAACTGGCAGAAGAGGTGATGCCGTGGTTAAGTACTCAAGCCCGGGCAGTGGTGAAGAGTTATTTATCGGCATCGTCAAAACCGGTTATAGATTGCACCGATAACAGCAGTCTGCCTGAAATCCTCGTTTCACCACCGTGGCGTGGCAGGAAAAAGACTTCCATACCTCACTTTTCGCTGCCTGAACTTACACTTGCAACGCAAGCGTGCAGGTCGTCCCAGGAACACTGGACGCCGGAACAGCAAACTGCAATTGACCATTTTAGCGCCATGTCTTTTGACGAACGTCTTGCTAAGAGAGGAGCGGATACATTCTTGCGGGAATTAGGCTTTGACGTTCATAGCCTGGAATTTAATAAGCGTCTTCTTAATGGACAGTTGGATGCCTTTGATGCTCAGCAACTGCAAGAATACACATCAATAGGACTATTGCGTACTTATTACGCGCATCAGGCCAAATCTAAACAGTACCGGGAAGAAGCCACCAAAGCATTATTGGTACAAGATAGCATTGCGTTGATGGAAGGGTGGCGAACTTTTCAGCACGGATTTTACTATGGTAATGAAAAGCGTTGGGGGATATGGAATCTGTACCTTATCGCGCAAATGCCGCGCGAAATGGCGGTATCGTGCTGGCAACAAATTGTTGCGGCTGATTTTCATTACACCGGGGTGGAATATCTGTTAAGTGTGCTGGGCACTGATGCTTTGCCTGGATTAAACACCGCCTTTGCCCGACATCCAAAAGAGATATTTCCGCTGCTAATTCATTTCGGCGCAACCGAACTGGCCCTGCCCGTTGCCCGCGTCTGGCGACGTTTCGCGGCGCAGCGTGATCTGGCCCGCCAGTGGATTTTACAGTGGCCGGAACATACGGCTACTGCACTTATCCCTCTTGTCTTCACCAAATCCAGCGATAATAGCGAAGCTGCATTACTTGCCCTGCGTTTACTTTACGAACAGGGACATGGCGAGTTACTGCAAACCGTGGCAAACCGCTGGCAGCGTACAGATGTATGGCCTGCCCTGGAGCAATTACTTAAACAGAGTCCAATAGAGATTTACCCGACACGCATTCCAAAAGCCCCTGATTTCTGGCAGCCGGCAATGTGGTCCAGGCCGCGCCTTATCACGAATAATCAACCAGTTACTGATGACGCTCTGGAAATTATCGGCGAAATGCTGCGCTTTACCCAGGGCGGACGTTTTTATAGCGGACTGGAACAGCTGAAAACGTTTTGCCAGCCGCAAACGCTGGCAGCCTTTGCCTGGGATCTTTTCACCGCGTGGCAACAAGCTGGTGCTCCCGCAAAAGACAACTGGGCATTTCTGGCGTTAAGTCTCTTTGGCGACGAAAGCACGGCACGGGATCTGACGACACAGATCCTTGCCTGGCCACAGGAAGGCAAATCTGCCCGTGCCGTCAGCGGCCTGAACATCCTTACTCAGATGAATAATGATATGGCACTGATACAGCTGCATCATATATCGCAACGGGCGAAATCCCGCCCCTTACGTGATAACGCGGCGGAATTTCTTCAGGTGGTCGCAGAAAATCGCGGGCTAAGCCAGGAACAGTTAGCGGACAGATTAGTCCCAACACTGGGTCTTGATGATCCGCAGGCGTTGATTTTTGATTTTGGTCCACGGCAATTTACCGTTCGCTTCGATGAAAACCTTAACCCGGTTATCTTTGATCAGCAAAACGTTCGCCAGAAAAGCGTTCCCCGGTTGCGCGCCGATGACGATCAACTGAAAGCACCCGAGGCACTGGCCCGACTAAAAGGGCTAAAAAAAGATGCCACTCAGGTGAGCAAAAACCTGCTCCCGCGTCTTGAAACTGCCCTGCGCACCACCCGACGCTGGTCGCTGGCAGATTTTCATTCTCTGTTTGTTAATCATCCCTTTACCCGCCTGGTTACTCAGCGATTGATATGGGGTGTTTATCCGGCAAATGAACCGCGTCGTTTACTCAACGCCTTTCGTGTGGCCGCTGAGGGGGAGTTCTGCAATGCGCAAGATGAGCCAATTGACTTGCCTGCCGATGCTCTGATTGGCATTGCCCACCCGTTAGAAATGGCAGCAGAAATGCGCAGTGAATTTGCACAGCTTTTTGACGATTACGAAATTATGCCGCCTTTTCGCCAGTTGGCACGGCGTACGGTGCTGCTCACACCTGACGAGTCAGCCAGTAATAGTTTGAATCGCTGGGAAGGTAAATCCGCTACCGTTGGGCAACTGATGGGAATGCGATACAAAGGCTGGGAGTCAGGCTATGAGGACGCATTTGTCTATGACCTGGGTGCGTACCGGCTGGTCCTTAAGTTTTCACCCGGTTTTAACCACTACAATGTTGATAGCAAAGCGCTAATGAGCTTCCGTTCTCTTCATGTATACCGTGACAATAAATCTGTCACTTTTGCCGAACTTGATGTGTTTGATTTGAGTGAGGCGTTAAGCGCACCCGACGTCATTTTCCATTAAAACACAACGGGCAGTGATGCGACTGCCCGTTATCAACACGACTTACCATCGGGAAAAGCGATGAGCGTGCAAAAAGAGCTGGTCGCTATTTACAATTATGAGGTCCCTGTACCTGAAGATCCGTTTTCCTTCAGACTTGAGATCCATAAATGCTCTGAATTATTTACAGGTTCCGTCTACCGACTGGAACGGTTCCAGCTACATCCAACATTTAATGATGCCGACCCGCTAATAAATGATGCGTTGATTTATATAAGAGATGAGTTTATTGATGAGCGGAAATTACGAGGTGAATCACCTGAAACGGTAATAGCAATTTTTAATCGCGAACTACAGAATATATTCAACCAAGAAATAGAAAAATAGCTTTATTAAAGGGGGAAACGGTATTCCCCCTTAGATGCGTTTCAATTTGCCCGTTACTTCAACAAATCAATCAACCGTAACAGAGCCACTAATAACTCCAGTACGGCAATGAGCACGGTTAACTTTTGTGTCAGCGTGTCCATCCGCTCTCCTTATTAAGGAGCGCAACACCAGCACCTTACCCTTACGCTGCCTGTCGATACTGGTTTACGTATGTTGGACCACGATGTTGCACTCCGGATCAGGGCACCACCTGCAGCACCACCCGTCCGGTAGCCAGGACTTAAAATTGGTCCGATCCGGCGCAACGTCCCAACCGTCTGGATTATAAATCTCATTATCTTAATTGCAACGGGGTCCACCGATGGTTATAATTCGTTCGTTGGAACACGATGTTGCACAGGCTGCGGTGTTGGGCCTGAAAATAGTAAATAAAAGAACCTGCCTCACCAGCAGGTTTTTTTATGTACTGTGATCTGCTTTCCAGATATTTTTCGCTCAAACAACTAATGCGGCAAACATTTATTGCGCGTAAAATATCGTTTATTTCATTAATACATTTCAGGGATGAATATATGTCACCGCAGAATAATCATCTGCAGCGTCCACCTGCTGCTGTGTTATACGCCGATGAACTGGCAAAATTAAAACAAAATGATAACGCACCTTGCCCGCCCGGTTGGCAGTTAAGTTTGCCTGCGGCCCGTGCTTTTATCCTTGGCGACGAAGCGCAAAATATTAGCCGTAAAGTCGTGATCAGTCCCTCCGCTGTCGAACGCATGTTAGTCACTCTCGCTACCGGGCGCGGTTTGATGTTGGTGGGGGAACCTGGCACCGCAAAATCTCTCCTGTCTGAATTACTGGCAACCGCTATTAGCGGCGATGCCGGGTTAACCATCCAGGGCGGCGCATCTACCACTGAAGATCAAATCAAGTACGGCTGGAACTACGCTCTGCTTATCAACCATGGTCCGTCAACGGAAGCGCTGGTCCCTGCCCCGCTTTACCAGGGAATGCGCGACGGCAAAATCGTCCGTTTTGAAGAGATAACGCGTACACCGCTGGAAGTGCAAGACTGTCTGTTAGGTATGCTTTCTGACAGGGTGATGACGGTGCCGGAACTCACTGGTGAAGCCAGTCAACTCTATGCGCGAGAAGGCTTTAATATTATTGCCACTGCCAATACCCGCGATCGCGGCGTCAATGAAATGAGTGCTGCGCTAAAGCGTCGCTTCGATTTTGAAACTGTCTTTCCGATTATGGATTTCGCCCAGGAGCTGGAACTGGTCGCCAGTGCTTCTGCGCGTTTGTTGGCCCATAGCGGTATTCCGCATAAAGTGCCTGACGCGGTACTTGAGTTACTGGTACGCACCTTCCGCGATCTGCGTGCCAACGGCGAAAAGAAAACGTCAATGGATACACTGACAGCGATTATGTCCACCGCTGAAGCCGTGAACGTGGCCCACGCTGTGGGCGTCCGCGCCTGGTTTTTAGCGAATCGCGCGGGGGAGCCAGCCGACCTGGTGGACTGTATTGCCGGAACCATCGTCAAAGATAACGAAGAAGATCGCGCACGTCTGCGCCGTTACTTCGAACAACGTGTCGCTACACATAAAGAAGCTCACTGGCAGGCTTATTATCAAGCTCGCCACCGCCTGCCGTGAGGAAATATGCATGAGTGAGCCGTTAATTGTCGGCATCCGGCATCATAGTCCGGCCTGCGCCCGGCTGGTGAAATCGTTAATCGAAAGCCAGCGGCCACGATACGTGTTGATTGAAGGCCCGGCTGATTTTAATGACCGGGTAGACGAACTGTTGTTAGCCCACCAGCTTCCGGTAGCTATTTACAGTTATTGCCAGTATCAGGACGGTGCGGCCCCCGGGCGTGGTGCCTGGACGCCATTTGCTGAATTTTCGCCGGAGTGGCAGGCGCTACAAGCCGCACGTCGTATTCAGGCACAAACTTACTTCATCGATTTGCCTTGCTGGGCACAAAGTGAAGAAGAGGACGATTCGCCTGATACGCAAGAGGAAAGCCAGGCCTTGCTGCTGCGTGCCACCCGCATGGATAACAGCGACACCCTGTGGGATCACTTGTTCGAAGATGAAAGCCAGCAAACTATATTACCCTCTGCACTGGCGCACTATTTTGCACAACTGCGGGGCGACGCCTCCGGCGATGCACTCAATCGTCAGCGCGAAGCCTTTATGGCCCGCTGGATTGCATGGGCGATGCAGCAAAATAATGGCGACGTATTAGTCGTCTGCGGAGGCTGGCACGCTCCGGCACTGGCAAAAATGTGGCGCGAATGCCCGCAAGAAATTAACACGCCAGAATTGCTCTCACTGGATGATGCCGTTACAGGTTGCTATCTCACGCCATACAGTGAAAAGCGCCTTGATGTGCTGGCAGGATACCTTTCAGGAATGCCTGCCCCGGTCTGGCAAAACTGGTGCTGGCGGTGGGGCTTGCAGCAGGCAGGTGAACAACTGCTGAAAACGGTTCTTACCCGTTTGCGCCAGCACCACTTGCCTGCTTCAACAGCGGATATGGCTGCCGCTCATCTACATGCGATGGCACTGGCACAGTTGCGCGGTCATACACTACCGTTACGCACTGACTGGCTGGATGCCATAGCAGGCTCGCTGATTAAAGAAGCCCTGAATGCGCCGTTGCCGTGGAGCTATCGCGGCGTTATTCATCCCGATACCGATCCGATTCTGCTAACGTTGATAGACACATTAGCGGGTGACGGATTCGGTAAACTTGCCCCCTCTACGCCACAGCCGCCTCTGCCAAAAGATGTCACCTGCGAACTGGAACGTACAGGAATCTCTTTTCCGGCGGAGCTTACCTTAAATCGCTTTACCCCCGAAGGACTGACGCAAAGTCAGGTGTTACATCGGCTGGTAATACTGGAGATCCCAGGGGTTGTGCGCCAGCAGGGAAGTACACTGACACTTGCAGGCAACGGTGAAGAACGCTGGAAATTAACCCGCCCGCTTAGCCAACATGCGGCATTAATTGAGGCCGCCTGCTTTGGTGCCACACTCCAGGAAGCCGCACGCAATAAATTAGAAGCCGATATGCTGGACGCGGGTGGAATCGGCAGTATCACCACATGTCTTAGCCAGGCGGCGTTAGCGGGTCTGGCGTCCTTCAGTCAACAATTACTGGAGCAACTTACATTATTAATCGCCCAGGAAAATCAATTTGCCGAAATGGGCCAGGCGCTGGAAGTGCTATTTGCCTTATGGCGGTTAGATGAAATCAGCGGTATGCAAGGCGCGCAAATATTGCAGACGACGTTATGCGCGGCTATCGATCGCACGCTGTGGCTGTGTGAATCCAACGGCAGACCGGATGAAAAGGAGTTTCACGCTCACCTGCATAGCTGGCAGGCGCTTTGCCATATCCTGCGCGATCTACATAGCGGCGTTAATTTACCCGGCGTTTCGCTTTCTGCGGCGGTAGCCTTACTGGAGCGCCGCAGTCAGGCGATTCATGCCCCGGCGCTGGATCGCGGCGCGGCTCTTGGCGCGCTGATGCGTCTGGAACATCCCAACGCCAGTGCCGAAGCGGCGCTGGCAATGCTGGCGCAATTATCCCCGGCACAATCCGGCGAGGCGCTGCACGGTTTGCTGGCGCTGGCCCGCCATCAACTGGCCTGTCAGCCGGCATTTATCGCCGGTTTCAGTAGTCATTTAAATCAACTGAGTGACGACGATTTTATTAACGCCCTGCCCGATTTACGCGCGGCGATGGCCTGGCTACCACCACGAGAACGCGGGACGCTGGCGCATCAGGTGCTTGAGCATTACCAGCTCGCACAGCTTCCCGTTTCAGCGCTGCAAATGCCGTTGCATTGTCCACCGCAAGCCATTGCACATCATCAACAACTCGAACAGCAGGCACTGGCATCGCTGCAACACTGGGGAGTTTTCCATGTCTGAACTGAACGATCTTCTGATCACCCGTGAGCTACAACGCTGGCGATTAATTCTTGGCGAAGCGGCAGAAACGACCCTTTGTGGGCTGGATGACAACGCCCGGCAGATAGACCACGCGCTGGAGTGGCTGTATGGGCGCGATCCTGAACGGCTCCAGCGTGGTGAACGCTCTGGTGGATTAGGTGGCTCAAATCTCACCACTCCTGAGTGGATCAACAGTATTCACACGCTGTTTCCGCAACAGGTGATTGAGCGGCTGGAAAGCGATGCCGTACTGCGCTACGGCATTGAAGATGTGGTGACGAATCTCGACGTGCTGGAACGTATGCAGCCTTCTGAAAGCCTGCTACGCGCCGTTTTGCACACCAAACATCTGATGAATCCCGAAGTACTGGCTGCCGCCCGCCGGATAGTACGCCAGGTTGTTGAAGAAATTATGGCTCGACTGACAAAGGAAGTTCGTCAGGCTTTTTCTGGTGTCCGCGATCGCCGCCGTCGCTCATTTATTCCACTGGCGCGTAATTTCGATTTCAAAAGTACGCTGCGTGCCAACCTGCAACACTGGCATCCGCAACACAGCAAGTTGTATATCGAATCCCCCCGCTTTAACAGCCGTATTAAACGCCACAGTGAACAATGGCAACTGGTCTTACTGGTTGATCAAAGCGGATCGATGGTTGACTCGGTGATCCACTCAGCGGTGATGGCGGCCTGTTTATGGCAGTTACCCGGCATTCGTACCCATCTGGTGGCGTTTGACACCAGCGTCGTTGATCTCACCGCAGACGTTGCTGATCCGGTAGAGTTATTAATGAAAGTACAACTGGGCGGCGGGACCAATATCGCCAGTGCCGTGGAGTATGGTCGGCAACTTATTGAACAACCAGCGAAAAGCGTCATTATCCTCGTGAGCGATTTCTATGAAGGGGGTTCATCATCATTGCTGACGCATCAGGTGAAAAAGTGTGTCCAGAGCGGCGTCAAAGTGCTGGGACTGGCGGCGCTCGATAGCACCGCAACACCTTGCTATGACCGCGATATGGCCCAGGCGCTGGTTAATGTCGGCGCACAAATAGCTGCCATGACACCGGGCGAACTGGCGACCTGGCTTGCGGAGAATCTTCAGTCATGAATTCACTACGTCCGGAATTATTAGAACTGACACCACAAGCTTTGACGGCGTTAAGCAATGCCGGTTTTGTTAAGCGCAGCCTTAAAGAACTGGAAAATGGCAACGTCCCGGAAATCAGCCATGAGAACGGCGCTTTAATCGCCACCTTCAGTGACGGTGTCCGCACCCAGCTGGCGAACGGTCAGGCACTGAAAGAGGCTCAGTGCAGCTGCGGGGCCAGCGGCATGTGCCGTCATCGCGTGATGCTGGTGTTAAGTTATCAACGACTTTGTGCCAACGCCCAGCCTACGGAAAAGGAAGAAGAGTGGGATCCGGCAATCTGGCTGGAAGAACTGGCTACCCTGCCCGATGCCACCCGCAAACGCGCACAGGCGCTGGTCGCTAAAGGCATCACCATTGAGTTGTTCTGTACGCCGGGCGAAATTCCCTCTGCCCGCTTACCGATGAGCGATGTACGTTTTTATTCCCGCAGCAGCATTCGCTTCGCACGCTGTGATTGTATTGAAGGAACACTTTGCGAACATGTCGTACTGGCAGTACAGGCCTTTGTCCAGGCCAAAGCGCAGCAAGCGGAATTTACTCATTTAATCTGGCAGATGCGCAGCGAACACGTCACATCATCTGACGATCCGTTTGCCAACGATGAGGGCGACGCGTGTCGTCAATATGTTCAGCAATTAAGCCAGGCGTTATGGCTTGGCGGCATCAGCCAGCCGCTTATTCATTACGAGGCTGCTTTCAGCCGCGCGCAGCAAGCGGCGGAACGCTGCAACTGGCGCTGGGTAAGTGAATCACTACGACAGCTACGGGCAAGCGTTGATGCCTTCCACGCCCGCGCCAGCCACTATCATGCCGGAGAATGCTTACGTCAGCTTGCGGCATTAAACAGTCGATTAAATTACGCACAAGAGATGACCCGGCGCGACAGTGTTGGTGAAGTTCCTCCTGTGCCGTGGCGCACGGTCGTTGGCTCTGGCATTGCCGGAGAAGCAAAGCTTGATCATCTGCGGCTGGTGTCTTTAGGTATGCGTTGCTGGCAGGATATTGAGCATTATGGTTTACGCATCTGGTTTACCGATCCCGACACCGGCAGTATTTTGCACCTTTCGCGCAGTTGGCCGCGAAGTGAACAGGAAAACTCACCGGCAGCTACGCGTCGGCTGTTTAGTTTTCAGGCTGGCGCACTGGCGGGCGGGCAAATTGTTTCACAAGCAGCAAAACGCAGTGCCGATGGCGAGCTGCTGTTAGCTACCCGCAACCGCTTAAGCAGCGTTGTGCCGCTGTCGCCTGATGCCTGGCAAATGTTGAGCGCGCCATTGCGCCAGCCGGGCATTGTGGCTTTGCGGGAATATTTACGCCAGCGTCCCCCCGCCTGCATACGGCCTCTTAATCAGGTGGATAACTTATTTATTCTGCCAGTCGCTGAGTGTATTTCACTCGGTTGGGATAGCAGCCGCCAGACGCTGGATGCGCAGGTAATCAGCGGCGAAGGTGAAGATAATCTGCTGACGTTATCCCTTCCGGCATCTGCCTGTTCTCCTTTTGCCGTTGAACGCATGGCGGCGCTTTTGCAACAAACAGACGACCCCGTGAGTCTGGTTTCTGGCTTTGTCAGCTTTGTAGAGGGGCAATTGACACTGGAACCACGGGTGATGATGACAAAAACCCGCGCCTGGGCGCTGGACGCAGAAACTGCGCCTGTGGCACCGCTACCTTCTGCCAGCGTTTTGCCTGTGCCGTCTACCGCTCATCAGTTGCTGATGCGCTGCCAGGCGTTACTTATTCAACTGCTCCATAACGGCTGGCGCTATCAGGAACAGAGTGCTATTGGTCAGGCAGAGTTGCTGGCGAATGACCTCACCGCGGTCGGTTTTTATCGGCTGGCACATGTGTTGGCACAATTTCGTAATACAGAAAGCGAGGCACGGGTAGAAGCAATGAATAACGGTGTTTTGATTTGCGAACAATTATTCCCCATGCTTCAGCAACAAGGATGAAATAGTGCTTTTTACTAAGAGTTCCACTCCAGTTCCGGACTGCTCACGCCACGGTATTAGGCATATCCTATATAGCCCCTGGTGAGAGTCACCAGTTTCTTGATTAAATAAAATGGAGTTTTACATGAAGGCTTTCAATAAGCTGTTTTCCCTCGTTGTTGCATCTGTTCTGGTTTTCTCTCTTGCTGGCTGCGGTGACAAAGAAGAATCGAAAAAATTCAGCGCCAATCTGAACGGTACTGAAATTGCCATTACCTATGTCTACAAAGGTGACAAGGTGCTTAAGCAATCTTCTGAAACCAAAATTCAATTTGCCTCCATTGGTGCAACCACCAAAGAAGATGCTGCCAAGACACTTGAGCCGTTAAGCGCCAAATACAAAAACATCGCGGGTGTTGAAGAAAAATTAACCTATACCGATACTTACGCGCAGGAAAACGTGACTATCGATATGGAAAAAGTGGATTTTAAAGCCCTGCAGGGTATTTCAGGAATCAACGTTTCTGCTGAAGATGCCAAAAAAGGTATCACTATGGCGCAAATGGAACTGGTGATGAAAGCCGCTGGTTTTAAAGAAGTGAAATAATCTGTCGGCGGCCATGTTTTTGCATGGCCGCCATACCCGTCTTAGCTTTTCTTCACATGCTGGCGCGCTGCCAGTCCACGCAGAAAATAACGTAAAAATTGATCGCCGCATTCGCGGAAGTTTTTATGATCCGGTGCACGCATCATCGCCGTAATTTCCGGCATCGAAACGCGGAACTGCTGTTCGGTAAGGATCGCCAGAATGTCATCGGTTTTCAGCGAAAACGCGATGCGTAATTTTTTCAGCACGATGTTGTTATTAATGCGACGTTCCGGCTCCAGTGCCGGAGCAGACTCATCCTTGCCGCGTTTTTCATAAATCAGGCCATTGAGGAATGACGACAAAACAATGTCCGGACAACGCTGAAAACCCTCTTCGTCTTCTTTACGTAGCCAGACGGCGATCTGTTCCGCGGTGGCTTCGACATTACCCAGCGCCAGAATACGCACCAGGTCATTATTATTGGCTTTCAAAATGTAGCGCACGCTGCGCAGAATATCGTTACTTAGCATGAGGCCTTCAGGTGTTGATGAGGCAAAAAGCCATTTTAGCAGTCTTTTAAAGGCCAATCGCCTCTTTTAAGCTTTTCAGATAACGGCGGCTGACCGGCACGGTTAAGCCATTACGCAAAATCAACTCGGCCTGGCCGTTATCTTCCAGACGAATCTCCTGTAAATGCGCGAGGTTAACCAGATACTGACGATGGCAGCGCAGTAGTGGTGTACGACTTTCCAGGGTACGTAATGTCAATTCGGTAAAGCCCTCTTTCCCTTCGTGGCTGGTAACGTAGACACCGCTCATCCGACTGCTGACAAATGCCACATCTTTCATTTGCAGCAAATAAATCCGACTATGCCCCGTACAAGGGATAAACTTCAGCGCCTGTTGATTTTCCGGTAACAGCGAAACATCCTGCTTGCTGCGCTCCTGACGCAATCGCGCCAGCGTTTTTTCCAGTCGCGCTTCATCAATTGGCTTCAGCAGATAATCAAAGGCATGTTCTTCAAAGGCTTTAATAGCGTATTCGTCAAACGCGGTGAGAAAAACGATATACGGTCGATGTTCGGGGTCGAGCATCCCCACCATTTCCAGACCACTGATGCGCGGCATCTGGATATCGAGAAACAGCACATCCGGGCGCAGTTTATGCACCGCGCCGATCCCTTCTACGGCGTTTGAACACTCTCCAACGATTTCAATATCGCTCTGCTCCTGCAAAAATACGCGCAGGTTCTCCCGTGCAAGCGGTTCATCATCGACAATTAAGACTTTAATCATGCCTCGTCCCTCCATGGTAGTCGTAACGTTATTCGGGTGTAACAATCAGGCTCACAGGCGACGCTTATCCCATAGTCATCGCCAAACCGTTCACGTAAACGCTTATCCACCAGATTCATCCCCAGCCCACTGGCATTGGTTACCGGTTGATACAAACCGGCATTGTCTTCGATCTCCAGCATCAAATGTTGCCCCTCACGTCGGGCGCTGATCGCCACTCGCCCTGTATCCAGCAGTTGTGATGTCCCATGTTTAATGGCGTTTTCCACTATCGGTTGCAGGGTAAACGCGGGCAATTGCTGCTGGGATAATTCTTGCGGAATAGCAATATTGACCTGCAACCGCGACTGGAAGCGCGCCTTTTCAATTTGCAGATAAGCGTTCACATGTTCAATTTCGTCGGCGAGAGTAACAAACTCCGAAGGCCGCTTTAAGTTTTTGCGGAAAAAAGTGGAAAGATACTGCACCAGCTGGCTGGCCTGTTCGCTGTCGCGGCGGATCACCGCTTTAATGGTGTTAAGCGCATTAAACAAAAAATGGGGGTTCACCTGGGCGTGAAGCAGTTTGATCTCTGACTGGGTGAGCATCGCTTTTTGCCGCTCATATTGCCCGGCGAGGATCTGCGCCGAAAGCAGTTGCGCAATCCCCTCACCCAGCGTGCGATTGATTGAACTGAATAAACGGTTTTTGGCTTCATACAATTTGATGGTACCCATCACCCGCTGATTTTCACCACGCAACGGAATTACCAGCGTCGACCCCAGTTTGCATTGCGGATGCAAAGAGCAACGATAAGGTACTTCGTTGCCATCAGCGTAGACCACTTCACCGGTTTCAATCGCTTTTAAGGTGTAAGTCGAAGAAATCGGTTTGCCGGGTAAATGGTGATCGTCACCAATTCCGGTAAAGGCCAGCAATTTCTCTCGATCGGTAATCGCGACTGCACCAATATCCAGCTCCTGATACAGCACCTGTGCCACTTTCATGCTGTTCACTTCGTTAAACCCCTGGCGCAAAATGCCTTCCGTCGAGGCAGCCACTTTTAGCGCAGTGGCAGAAAAAGCCGAAGTGTATTTTTCAAACATCGCGCGTTTATCGAGCAATATACGCATAAACAGCGCCGCGCCGACGGTATTGGTGACCATCATTGGCGCAGCAATATTACTCACCAGACGCACCGCATCTTCATAAGGTCGGGCGATTGCCAGGATGATCAACATTTGCACCATTTCAGCGACGAACGTGACGGCACCGGCGGTAATGGGGTTAAAGACTTTATCAGTGCGCCCGCGACGGATCAGGATGCTGTGTACCAGGCCGCCGAGCAACCCTTCAACGATGGTCGAGATCATGCAACTTAGCGCGGTCATGCCCCCCATCGAATATCGATGTAACCCGCCGGTCAGACCAACCAGCCCACCGACGACCGGACCGCCGAGTAAGCCGCCCATTACCGCGCCTATCGCACGGGTATTGGCAATAGAATCGTCAATGTGCAACCCAAACCAGGTGCCCATGATGCAGAAGATGGAAAAGACGATGTAGCAGAGAAATTTATGCGGCAGACGAACCGTGACCTGCATTAACGGTATGAATAATGGCGTTTTACTCATTAACCACGCAATGACTAAAAAAACGCACATCTGCTGAAGCAGCAGCAACACCAGATTAAAATCGTACATACCCGCAAACCACACTTCCCTTTAAAACGCGTAACATACATTGCCTGCGTTTAACTTTCTTTGAACTCTTGCAGAAAAATGAGAATTCGTGAGTACGATCACTCAAAATCGCCTGGCAAAAATAAAATCACCCTATAGATGCACAAAAAACGGGCAAAACTACCTGGTTCGCAAAACTGCGTCTAAAGTTAAACCGGGACCTCGCGAGCAAGGGTGAGACGATGGCGCTTTACACAATTGGTGAAGTGGCGTTGCTTTGTGATATTAACCCTGTCACGTTACGCGCGTGGCAGAGGCGTTACGGATTGCTGAAACCGCAACGGACAGACGGCGGCCATCGGCTGTTCAACGATGCCGATATTGACCGGATCCGCGAGATCAAACGCTGGATCGACAACGGCGTGCAGGTCAGCAAAGTTAAAATGCTGCTCAGTAATGAAAATGTTGATGTGCAGAACGGCTGGCGCGATCAGCAAGAAACATTACTGACTTACCTGCAAAGCGGCAATCTGCATAGCCTGCGAACGTGGATCAAAGAGCGCGGTCAGGATTACCCCGCCCAGACGCTCACCACACATCTGTTTATTCCTCTGCGCCGACGACTTCAGTGCCAACAACCGACTCTCCAGGCGCTGCTGGCGATCCTCGACGGCGTACTGATCAACTACATCGCCATTTGCCTGGCTTCGGCACGTAAAAAACAGGGTAAAGATGCGCTGGTGGTTGGCTGGAATATTCACGATACCACCCGTCTGTGGCTGGAGGGCTGGATTGCCAGTCAACAAGGATGGCGCATTGATGTCCTCGCCCACTCGCTCAATCAACTACGCCCTGAACTGTTCGAAGGCCGTACATTGCTGGTGTGGTGCGGTGAAAATCGAACCTCCGCCCAACAGCAGCAACTCACCAGTTGGCAGGAACAAGGCCATGATATTTTCCCACTCGGCATTTAATCATTCGTTAACAAATGCGCTTTACTGTACAATCCTTTCGTTAACATAAGGAGTGCATCATGCGCATAGCTAAAATTGGGGTCATCGCCCTGTTCCTGTTTATGGCGTTAGGCGGAATTGGTGGCGTCATGCTCGCAGGTTATACCTTTATTTTGCGTGCTGGCTAAGCGCCTGCACCAGCCTTTCAAACAGGCGGTCTGCAATGATCGCCGCCAGTGCCACCAGTAACGCCCCCTGGATCACATACGCGGTATTAAATCCGCTAAGCCCGATGATGATGGGCGTACCCAGCGTGCTGGCCCCTACCGTTGAGGCGATCGTCGCCGTACCAATGTTGATAATCACCGAAGTTCGCACGCCCGCCAGAATCACCGGAGCCGCCAGCGGTAGCTCGACCTTACGCAGTCGCTGACCACGGCTCATTCCCATACCTTTCGCAACTTCTGTCACGCTGACATCAATCGCTCCCAGCCCGGCAAGTGTCGCCTGCAGGACGGGCAGCACGCCGTAAAGGATCAAGGCGATAATCGCGGGTTGCAGACCAAAGCCGATCACCGGAACGGCAATCGCCAGCACCGCAACGGGCGGAAAAGTCTGCCCAACGGCGGCAATAGTTTCCACCAGTGGGCGAAATTCCGCGCCCCACGGGCGAGTAACAATAATTCCGGCACCAGTACCAATGATCACCGCAAACAAACTCGAAATTCCCACCAGCCAGAAATGAGCCAGTGCCAGAGCTGCAAAGCTTTCCTGCTGATAAACGGGTCGTGGCAGTTGTGGGAACAAGGCAGCAAACAGCGGCTGGCTGTAAGGCAGCCAGAAAAGCAGTGCCACAAACAAAGCAATGAGCCAGAACAGCGGATCGCGCAACATCTTCATACGCTTACGCCTCCACCAGCAGATCCTGAAAATGCAGCGTGCCGCAAGGCTGGCCCTGCGTGTTCACCACCGGCAGCACCTCGCATCCCCGCGCGACAAACAGGGAGAGCGCATCGCGTAGCGTCATCTCTTCTGCCAGTGCCTCACCTTCTGCCCGTTCTTCGCGACGCACGTAATCCGCCACACTACGTAACGAAAGCAGGCGGACACCCAGTTCACTATGCCCAAAAAACTGGCGGACAAAATCATTCGCCGGACGAGTCAGCATCGTCAGCGGATTGCCCTGCTGCACCACTTCACCGTGATCCATCAACACCAGATGTTCTGCCAGTCGTAGCGCCTCATCAATATCATGAGTGACCAGCACAATGGTACGCCCCAGCAAACGGTGTATGCGCGTCATCTCTTGTTGCAACGCGCCGCGCGTTACCGGGTCCAGCGCGCCAAAAGGTTCATCCATCAGTAAGACTTGCGGATCGGCAGCCAGTGCGCGCGCCACTCCCACACGTTGCTGCTGACCACCGGAAAGCTGATGCGGATAACGCTCACGCAAATTTGGCTCCAACCCCAGTAGCGCCATTAATTCGTCGATACGATCGTCGATCCGCGCCCGTGACCATTTTTGTAATTGCGGCACGGTGGCAATATTTTGCGCCACGCTCCAGTGGGGAAACAGGCCAATAGATTGAATGGCATAGCCCATCCGGCGGCGCAACTCCAGCACTGGCAGCGAGCGAATTTCTTCTCCGGCAAAGCGGATCACGCCATTGTCATGCTCCACCAGGCGGTTAATCATTTTCAGAGTGGTGGATTTACCGGAGCCTGATGTACCAATCAGCACCGAAAAACTCCCCTCCTGAAAATTGAGATTGAGATCGTTAACGGCTTTTTGTATGCCGAACAGTTTGCTGACATGGCTAAATTCAATCATTACGTTTCACCTTCAGCAGTGCGATAAGTAAATCGAACAGCGCATCGATCAGCACCGCCAGAACAATTACCGGGATCACCCCCAGCAACACTAAATCAATGGCACTGCTTAGCAGCCCCTGGAAAACCAGCGCACCAAAACCGCCTGCACCGATTAACGCCGCAATCACCGCCATACCTACAGTTTGCACCATCACCACCCGCAGGCTGCGCAGAAATACCGGTAACGCCAGCGGTAACTGAACATGCAGGAAACGCTGCGCCCCGCTCATCCCCATCGCTCTGGCGCTCTCCAGCACATCGCGCGGGATCTGGTTCAAGCCGACTACCACGCCGCGCACCAGCGGCAGCAAGGCATAGAGCACCAGCGCAATCAGTGCGGGTGTCATTCCGGTTCCTGCTATGCCGAGCTTACCCAGCCACGGAAAGGCCGTAACCAGCGCGGCAAGCGGCGCAATCAACAGGCCAAAGAGCGCCACCGAAGGCACGGTCTGAATGACATTGAGTAGCGAAAAAATCGCCCCCTGCCGCGCAGTGGAAAAGTAGCACCAGACGCCCAACGGCACACCAATCACTAACGCAGGCAGCACCGCACCAAACAGCAACGTCAGATGTTGTGCCAGCGCGTCGTCAAACACATCCTGACGGTTGGCGTATTCTTTCATTAGCGAGAGATCGTTAAGCGCGCCGGAATACAGCAACCACAGCGGAATGATGGCAATCTGCATATGCAACAACCAGCGCCACAGCGGATGCGTGGAGATTCGGCGGATGGCATCGCTACAGGCCAGCAATGCCAGCGCCGCAGCCAGCCAGAAACCACTGCCGAGGCTGGTACGCGCCAGCGCACTGCCATTTTGTGCCAGTTGTGTCGCCGCCTTTCCTGCTCCCCACACCAGCAATACGAAGACGAATTGCGCCAGAATGAGTGCAAAAATGCTGCCTTTTTTAGCGGGAATAAAACAGGCTGTCATCCAGGCGCAACCAACGCCCACCAGCATCCAGATCGTTTGCGGCCACAGCTGCCAGAGATGACGCCCCTCACCCGAAACTAAACGATTAGGCGCGTAACTGATAAACGGCAGCGCCGCTGCGATTGCCGTCAGCAACAGCAGCAGCGCCAGAACAGGATTAATACGGAAATAAGTCACGGGAAATTACTTCGTCCACCCTTTTTGTTTCAGGTAGTCGGCAGCCACTTTTTTGGCATCCAGTCCTTCCACAGCAATGCTGGCATTCAGTTGCTGCAATGTTTTTTCATCGAGGCTGGCGAAGACTGGCTGTAGCCACTGTGCCATTTGTGGATACTCTTTCAACACCGACTCACGCACCACTGGTGCAGGCGCGTAGATAGGTTGCACGCCTTGCGGATCGCTTAAGGTTTGCAGCCCCAGCGCCGCGACCGGGCCGTCAGTGCCGTAAGCCATCGCCGCATTAACGCCAGAGGTTTGCTGGGCAGCGGCTTTGATCGTCACCGCCGTGTCGCCACCAGCCAGTGACAGCAACTGATCCTGACCGAGCTTAAAGCCATAGGCTTTTTCAAACGCGGGTAACGCATCGGCGCGTTCAATAAATTCTGCCGAGGCCGCCAGTTTGAAGGTGCCGCCCTCTTTCAGATAACGACTCAGGTCGGCAAGCGAAGTGAGTTTGTTTTTCTCTGCCACATCCTGACGCACGGCGATAGTCCAGGTGTTATTTGCAGGCGCGGGCGTCAGCCAGATTAACTTGTTTTGCTCTGCATCGAGTTTTTTGACTTTCTCGTAGCCTTGCCCGGCATTTTTCCATGCCGCATCGTTTTCATCTTTAAAGAAAAACGCGCCATTGCCGGTATATTCCGGATAGATATCCAGTTCACCGGAAGTAATCGCCCCGCGCACCACGGGAGTCGTTCCCAGTTGCACTTTATTTACCGTAGGAACACCGTGACTTTCCAGCACCTGCAAAATGATATTGCCGAGCAGCGCGCCTTCGGTATCGATTTTTGAACCGACCTTAACGGGGGAAGCCGCCTGTAGCGGCAGGCTCACGGCTGCCAACAAAACCAATGAACCTGCCCAGAGCTTTGAGAGTGGCATGATGCTTTCCTCATTCTTTTACTGTTGTTTTCAGCGAATTAAGAGAAAAGCATAGTTGATAATGACAGGGTTAGCCTGTCTGGGCAGATTCAGTTGCAGAATCAGATAAATACTTAAAGGGCGCAAACGTCGCGCCCTTACTAAAGCATTACAGCAACTCAAACTCGCCTTTCTTAACGCGTGCGGAATCAGTGCCGATGAAGACATTGAACTTGCCAGGCTCGGCGTCATATTTCATCTGTTGATTCCAGAACTTCAGCGCCTCGATATCAATCGGGAAGCTGACGGTCTGAGTTTCGCCCGGTTTCAGGGTGATTTTCTCAAAGCCTTTCAGCTGCTTCACCGGACGACTCATGGAAGCCGTCACATCCTGCAAGTACATCTGCACTACCGTCGCCCCTTCGCGCTTACCGGTGTTCGTCACCTGCACACTGGCGGTCACTTTGCCGTCACGCTTCATGGTCGGCGCAGAAAGTTTCACATCAGAGACGGTGAAAGTGGTGTAGCTCAGACCATAACCGAACGGATACAGCGCCCCGTTAGCTTCATCAAAATAACGCGAAGTGTATTTGTTCGGCTTGTCGGCATTATACGGACGCCCGGTATTCAGATGGCTGTAGTACACAGGGATCTGCCCGACAGAACGCGGGAAGGACATCGGTAGCTTACCGGACGGGTTGTAATCGCCAAACAATACATCGGCAATCGCATTACCCCCTTCCGTACCCGCAAACCAGGTTTCCAGAATCGCATCAGCCTGCTGATCTTCTTTCACCAGCGCCAGCGGACGCCCATTCATCAGCACCAGCACCAGCGGTTTACCAGTGGCTTTCAACGCCGCAATCAAGTCACGTTGGCTTTGCGGAATAGTAATATCGGTACGGCTGGAGGCCTCGTGCGCCATCCCCTGAGCTTCACCGACCACAGCCACCACCACATCAGATTGTTTCGCGGTTTGCACCGCTTCATCAATCATCTCTTGCGGCGAACGCGGATCGACTTTGACCGCCTCTTCATACTGATTCAGGAAATCGATAATGCCTTTGTCACTGGTGACGTTCGCCCCTTTGGCGTACAGCACTTTACCGTTTTCACCGACGGCATTTTTAATCCCGGTCAGTACGGTCACGGATTGATCGGCAACACCGGCTGCGGACCAGCTGCCCATCACGTCACGTTTACTGTCCGCCAGTGGCCCAACCACCGCAATGGTGGCCGATTTTTTCAGCGGTAACGTTTCGAGACGGTTTTTCAGCAACACCAGGCTTTCACGCGCCACTTCACGCGCTTCTTTGCGGTGCAGGCGGCTTTCGGCATTGGTATCCACCGGGTCAGACTCTTTCGGCCCCAAATGGCTGTATGGGTCGTTAAACAACCCCATATCATATTTAACGTTCAGTACATGACGGGTAGCGTCATCCAGCTCTTCCATCGTCACTTTGCCGGATTTGATCAACCCAGGCAGATACTTCGAGTAGTACTCGTCGCTCATACTCATGTTGATGCCGGATTTCAGCGCCACGCGCACCGCATCTTCCGGGTCTGCCGCCGTGCCATGTTTAATCAGCTCTTTGATTGCGCCGTGATCGGAAACGGTGATGCCTTTAAAGCCCCACTGGTCGCGCAGAACATCTTTCAGCAGCCATGAATCGGAGGTGGCTGGCGTGCCGTTCAGCGAGTTCAGCGCCACCATCACCGCGCCGCTGCCTGCGTCCAGCCCCGCTTTGTACGGCGGCATATAATCATTAAACAGGCGCTGCGGACTCATATCGACGGTGTTGTACTCTTTACCGCCTTCTACCGCACCGTATGCGGCAAAGTGTTTGACGCTGGTCATCACCGAGTAGCGATCTGCCGGACTTTTACCCTGCATCGCTTCCACCATGGTTTTACCCATTGTTGAAGTGAGATACGTATCTTCGCCAAAACCTTCGGAAGCACGTCCCCAGCGCGGATCGCGCGAGACATCGACCATCGGTGCCCAGGTCATATTCAGGCCATCATCTGCCGCTTCATAAGCAGAGACACGCCCGACTGTTTTCACCGCATCGAGGTTAAAAGACGAGGCCAGGCCGAGGCTAATCGGGAACACCGTGCGCTGACCGTGCAGCACGTCGTAAGCAAAGAAAAGAGGAATTTTCAGGCGGCTTAATTCCATCACCTGATCCTGCATGGCGCGGATATCCTGACGGGTTACGGTGTTGAAAATCGCCCCAACCTGACCGTCTTTGATCATCTCGCGGATCGCCTCTTTCGGATTATCCGGGCCGACGCTGATTAAGCGCAGCTGACCAATTTTCTCATCAACTGTCATTTTCTTAAGCAGTTCGGTGACGAACGCATCCCGCGCTTCGGGCGTTAATGGATGGTTGCCGAATAAATCATCTGCCAGTGCTGGCTGCAGGGCCAGACTCACCGCGATTCCTACTGAACATAGCCATTTCATATGGATTTTTCTTCCTCTGTTGCCCGACGAGGCAGCGAAAATAGTGCAAAAACCGTAGTTTGCCATAAGCATGATAGAGAGAGAAAAAGAATGCTCAGTTTATTGTCTGAATTTTCAAAATATTCACTCGCTGAATTGTCATACAAGGCGCTATTCTAGTTTGTGATATTTTTTCGCCACCACAAGGAGTGGAAAATGTCTTCCATGACAACAACTGATAATAAAGCCTTTTTGAATGAACTTGCCCGACTGGTGGGTTCTTCACACCTGCTCACCGATCCCGCAAAAACGGCCCGCTATCGCAAGGGCTTCCGTTCTGGTCAGGGCGATGCACTGGCTGTCGTTTTCCCTGGCTCACTACTGGAATTGTGGCGGGTGCTGAAAGCCTGCGTCACCGCCGACAAAATTATTCTGATGCAGGCAGCCAATACAGGTCTGACCGAAGGCTCGACGCCAAACGGTAACGACTATGATCGCGATATCGTGATCATCAGCACCCTGCGTCTCGACAAGCTGCACGTTCTTGGCAAGGGCGAACAGGTGCTGGCCTATCCGGGCACCACGCTTTATTCGCTGGAAAAAGCCCTCAAACCGCTGGGACGCGAACCGCACTCGGTGATTGGCTCATCGTGTATAGGCGCATCGGTCATCGGCGGTATTTGTAACAACTCCGGCGGCTCGCTGGTGCAGCGTGGCCCGGCGTATACCGAAATGTCGTTATTCGCGCGTATAAATGAAGACGGCAAACTGACGCTGGTGAACCATCTGGGGATTGATCTGGGCGAAACGCCGGAGCAGATCCTTAGCAAGCTGGATGACGATCACATCAAAGATGACGATGTGCGCCACGATGGTCGTCACGCCCACGATTATGACTATGTCCACCGCGTTCGTGATATTGAAGCCGACACGCCCGCACGTTATAACGCCGATCCGGATCGGTTATTTGAATCTTCTGGTTGCGCCGGGAAGCTGGCCGTCTTTGCGGTACGTCTTGATACCTTCGAAGCGGAAAAAAATCAGCAGGTGTTTTATATCGGCACCAACCAGCCAGAAGTACTGACCGAAATCCGCCGTCATATTCTGGCTAATTTCGAAAATCTGCCGGTTGCCGGGGAATATATGCACCGGGATATCTACGATATTGCGGAAAAATACGGCAAAGACACCTTCCTGATGATTGATAAGTTAGGCAGCGACAAGATGCCGTTCTTCTTTAATCTCAAGGGGCGCACCGATGCGATGCTGGAGAAAGTGAAATTCTTCCGTCCGCATTTTACCGACCGTGCGATGCAAAAATTCGGTCACCTGTTCCCCAGCCATTTACCGCCGCGCATGAAAAACTGGCGCGATAAATACGAGCATCATCTGCTGTTAAAAATGGCGGGCGATGGCGTCGGTGAAGCCAAATCGTGGCTGGTGGATTATTTCAAACAGGCCGAAGGCGATTTCTTTGTCTGTACGCCGGAGGAAGGTAGCAAAGCGTTTTTACACCGTTTCGCCGCTGCGGGCGCAGCAATTCGTTATCAGGCGGTGCATTCCGATGAAGTCGAAGACATTCTGGCACTGGATATCGCTCTGCGGCGTAACGACACCGAGTGGTATGAGCATTTACCGCCGGAAATCGACAGCCAGCTGGTGCACAAGCTCTATTACGGCCATTTTATGTGCTATGTCTTCCATCAGGATTACATCGTTAAAAAAGGCGTGGATGTGCATGCGTTGAAAGAACAGATGCTGGAACTGCTGCAGCAGCGTGGCGCGCAATATCCTGCCGAACATAACGTCGGTCATTTGTATAAAGCACCGGAGACGTTGCAGAAGTTTTATCGCGAGAACGATCCGACCAACAGTATGAATCCGGGGATCGGTAAAACCAGTAAGCGGAAAAACTGGCAGGAAGTGGAGTAAAAATTACGGATGGCAGAGTATCGCCATCCGAATTCACTTAATCGTTCTGTGCCGTCTGCCCCGCCGCCGCCATTTGGGCGGCTTTTTGTTTTTTATAGCTCAACGCTGCTGCCGGAACAGGCATCACTTTACCGGTCTCAATCCAGGTACGCAGGCGGCTGGCATCGGCAAAATGGGTATATTTGCCAAACGCGTCCATCACTACCAGCGCCACCGGTTTATTATTGATAACCGTACGCATCACCAGACAATGGCCCGCCGCATTGGTAAAGCCGGTTTTGGTTAACTGAATATTCCAGTTATCGCGATACACCAGATGGTTAGTATTGCGGAACGGCAGCGTATACGTCGGGTTAGAGAAGGTTGCCATATCTTCCCGGGTGGTACTTAACTGCCCGATCAACGGATATTGTTTGCTGGCAATGAGCAGTTTGGTTAAGTCACGGGCGGTTGAAACGTTATGCACCGACAATCCGGTCGGTTCAACAAAGCGCGTGTTGTTCATTCCGAGCGATTTCGCTTTCGCATTCATCGCCTTAATAAAGGCTTTGTAACCACCGGGATAATGGTGCGCAAGGCTTGCCGCCGCGCGGTTTTCTGAAGACATCAGCGCCAGCAACAGCATATCTTTACGGCTGATTTCGCTATTCAGTCGTACGCGCGAATAGACCCCTTTCATCTCCGGCGTCTGGCTGATATCCACTTTTAGTTTTTCATCCAGCGGCAGTCGCGCATCCAGCACGACCATCGCGGTCATTAATTTGCTGATAGACGCAATCGGACGCACCAGATCCGGGTGGTTCGAATAGATCACTTTGTTGGTATTCAGATCAACAATCATCGCGCTACCGGAGGCAATTTCCGGCTGTGAAGCGGTGGTAGCGGCTGCCGTTTTCGCAACGGCCTGCGGTGCCAAAGGCACAGCCAGCATCAGGGCCAGGCTAAATAAAGAAACTCGAAATTTCGGCATGATGAGCATTCAGATAGTGGTTCACGCGCACGGGTTGCGCACCGCCGGAGTAAGGATTTACTGAGGCTAGCGACGCCATCATAACGAGCAAAAAGTGCGATCGTCAAAGGAGAATCGTGAGGAAATGCTGCATTGCTGACATTTACGCCAGCAATGCAACACAAAAGTACTTTCTAGAACAAACGATAACCGTAGCCCCATAGTATAACGGTAAGGGCGAGCAGCACTTCCAGCACCAGCACGCCAATCGCCAGCGTCGAACTGGAGAAGCTAAGGCCTTCCTCTTTGTTGATATTCAGGAAGCTCGGAATACCGAGATAAAGCAGGTAGCCGGTGTAAAACAGCGCCACCGTGCCGACCAGCGCACACAACCAGACCAGTGGATAAAGCGCCACCAGACCGCTTAAAAACAGCGGAGTTGCAACGTAGCCCGCGAAGACCATGCAGTGCGCAAGTGATGGACGTTGCGGATAATTGCGCGCCATCCACCAGATGACCCGCCCCATCACCGCGACCCCAGCCAGCATAACGCCATAAAACAAGACAGCCAGCGCCAGTCCGGTAAACCAGGATAACTTCAGGATAGTGCCATCGCCAAAATTCCAGCCAATCTGTGTAGTGCCAATGAAGGCGCAAATCACCGGAATCGCCGCCATCAGCAAAACGTGGTGGGTGTAATGGTGAGAAATCGTTTCGTTTTCGCGATTAATCACCTGCATTTCACGATCGGGATGGGAAAACAGTCCCCAGACATGGCTCATACCGCCCCCTTGTTGTGAGTTCATGAACCTGACAGTTCAAGTATAAGTCAGCTTGTGATTATTTTTTGTTCGTTCATGTAATTTGCACCGTCTGATGTACGTCCTTTTTCAGCGTGAACTATTCACAGGGTGTATGCTTACAGGCAAGCAAAGGGAGACAGACTGGCCTATGGATCTCAATACACTCATCTCACAATATGGTTATGCCGCGCTGGTGATCGGTAGCCTGGCGGAAGGTGAAACCGTGACTTTGCTGGGAGGCGTTGCGGCACATCAGGGGCTATTAAAGTTCCCGCTGGTGGTACTTTCTGTGGCGCTTGGCGGCATGATTGGCGACCAGGTGCTTTATCTGTGCGGGCGGCGCTTTGGCGGCAAGCTATTACGCCGTTTCTCGAAACATCAGGATAAAATTGAGCGGGCGCAGAAACTTATCCAACGCCATCCGTATCTGTTTGTCATTGGTACGCGTTTTATGTATGGCTTTAGGGTGATTGGCCCGACGCTGATTGGTGCCAGCCAGCTGCCGCCGAAAATCTTTCTGCCACTGAATATCCTTGGCGCATTTGCCTGGGCGTTGATTTTTACCACTATCGGTTACGCTGGTGGTCAGGTGATTGCGCCGTGGTTGCACAATCTCGACCAGCATTTGAAGCACTGGGTCTGGTTGATTCTGGTCGTGGTTCTGGTGGTAGGCGTGCGCTGGTGGCTGAAACGGCGCGGGAAGAAAAAGCCGGATAATCAGGCATAAAGCAGTTGCCACAGATAAGCATTCACGCCACATCCGGCACCGGATGTTCCATGCCTGATGCGACGCTGGCGTGTCTTATCTGGCCTAACCCAATGAAATAACCACGCACCTCACTGCGCTATTCTGGGTTGAACTGCGGATTCGCCAACATAAAGCCGCCATCCACTATCAACGACTGCCCAGTGGTGTAATTTGCGCCCTCCGAACAAAGCCACACCACCAGGCTGGCAATCTCATGCGTTGCGCCAAAACGCCGCAAGGGAATCGAAGGCTCCGCGCCGGGCTTCACGTCGCCATCATCCATGCCGTTCATTGGCGTGGCGATCGCCCCAGGTGCAACCGCATTCACCAAAATCTTATGCCTGACCAGCTCCAGCGCCATCGCTTTGGTTAACCCGCCGAGCGCATGTTTAGCGGCTGTGTAGGCGCTGGCATCCGGCAACGGCGTATGTTCATGCACCGACGTAATGTTGATGATGCGACCACCCTGCCCTTGTTTCACCATCTGGCGGGCAGCAATTTGCGAGCATAAAAATGCACCATCGACATCAACGGTAAAAATCTTGCGCCACTCATCGAAAGCCATATCAAGAAACGGCGCTTTGGTCATTGCGCCCGCATTATTCACCAGCACATCAATACGCCCCAGCCGTTGAATGAGTTTCTCCAGCGCCAGTGCCCCTTCTGGTAGATTGCCGAGATCCAGCTGCACGATCTCCGCACGTACGCCGTGGCTAACCACCTCACGCGCGGTATCTTTTGCCCCTTCTTCATCAGAGTGCCAGGTAATACCAATATCAAACCCCTGCTGCGCCAGTAATAACGCGCACTCTTTGCCGATCCCCGAATCGGAGGCGGTAATAATCGCAACCTGTGCCATCGAGTTCTCCACTTAACGCTGAATAAACGTTAAGTATAGAAGGCGCATATCATCAGCGTTTGTAACCCCCGCCCAACGCACCAGTGAGTTGAATGGAGGCATCCAGCCACTGCCCTTGCAATAACAGGCCATTGGCCCGCTCGCGAAGCGCCGGGATTCTGGCTTCGCTGACGCGGGAACCGGCAATGATGCCCGCGTTAAAGCGCGCCTGCGCAAGACCTACTACACGCAAGGCATCGCGCTCAATTTGCGCCTGATGCTGGTTTTTCTCCGCCAGTGTCTGAACCTGACTGGCTGCCCGCGCCACGTCATTCACCGCTTCAACCACCGCTTTGTTGTAGCTGGCGATAGACAAGTTGCTTTCGGCTTTTGCGATATCGAGGTTGGCGTTAAGACGACCACTATCGAAAATGGGTAGCGTCAGGCCTGCCGTAACGCCCATTTGCTGCGCGGAATGACGGAACAGATCGCTTAAGTGCAACGCATCCTGTTGCAGGAAGGCCATCAGGTTGATGTCAGGATAAAATGCCGCTTTTGCCGCATCAATGGTGCTTAGCGATGACTCAACGTACCAGTGCGCCGCCTGCAAATCTGCCCGCCGGGCCAGTAAGGAGTACCCCAGTTCATCAGGAAGCTGGCTTGCCACTTTCGGCAACGCGACCGGTTTAAGCTTCAGTGACTTTGTCTGGTGATTTGTGAGTGCATTTAACCGTGCCTCAATAATTTTCATTTTCCCCGCGACATCGTTGAGCTGCTGCCGGGTTTTGCTGGCATTAATATCGGTTTCCACACCTTCAACTGAAGAAGTAATCCCGTTCTGATATAGCTGGCGATCGGTGGCGATAATGGTGTTCTGCTCTTTTTCGATTTGCTGTAAGACAGTGTTTAACGCCGCCTGGGTTTGCCACTCCCAGTACAGACGGGCTACGCTGCCAGCCAGCAATTGGCGGGTTTGCTCGCGTTCCGCCGCCCGTGCTTTAACCGTACCCAGGCGAGCAGTAACCTCCGCCCGATTCTTTCCCCAGATATCGAGATGCCAGCCCGCCGTTAAGCCAAAAGTACCGTTGGTGTACCACGGACCGGTCGTACCTGCGGCAGGATCGTTCAGAGCAAACGGCCCCATTAACCCTTCTGCCGACATTTTTTGCCGCTCCATATCCGCAGAAAAGTCGATCTGCGGACCATCCTGAGTGGCAACTGCCTTCGCCTGGGCTTCAGCCAGCTGAATGCGCTGTTCAGCCACCTGCATATCCGGTGCGTTCTGTAGTGCATTGTTAATTAATGAAGTGAGTTGATTATCGTGATACTCCAGCCACCATTGGCTGTCTGGCCAACCATTTTTCAGCGCCGTGGGTAATGCGGTGTCAACTTGTGAAGCGGGCGTTTGCTGGCTTAACGCCTGGCGGGTTTCATGCATAGGCGCACACCCGGCCAGCATCAGTAACAGCGGAAAACAGGCGATGGCGGGATAAAAGGAATCACGATTCATGGGGGAATAATCAGGTAAGAAAAGGTGCGCGGAGATTACCGTGTGTTGCGATATATTTTTTAGTTTCGCGTGGCAATACATCAGTAGCAATAAAACGACATATCCAGAAAAATATACACTAAGTGAATGATATCTTCCGATTTATCTTAATCGTTTATGGATAACGGCAAAGGGCTTCGTTTTTTCCTATACTTATTCAGCACTCACAAATAAAGGAACGCCAATGAAAATTATACTCTGGGCTGTATTGATTATTTTCCTGATTGGGCTACTGGTGGTGACTGGCGTATTTAAGATGATATTTTAAAATTAATTAATGTCATCAGATCCGAAAATAACGAGAATATTTCAGTCTCTCATCCTGTTGCGCTCCTGTCATGTGCATTGCTTCATATAATCACTGGCGCAAGGAGCGCGCAGGGGGCGACCAATCGCCGCCGCCCCCTGCACCCCCGGGCTCTGGCGAACAAAATCGCCGCTGCGCGGTGCCCTCGGCTTATCCCTTGCGGCTACCGGGTCGGGCGCGAGGTAACATCCCTGTAAAACGCGCCCTCAGCCCACATCCATGTGGGCTGCCCCGGCCTTCGGGGAACGCCTCGGCGATTTTGACGCCACCAAACAACCGTGCGGCCTATTGATAAAGAGCTAACACATTGTCAAAAAACATCACTATGGTTTTTTAGAGTTTCTCGATATCAATTGCCTGAATAGCCCTTGCAATATCAGGGGAATTATTCAACACCCGAACATGCTGAAATAATTCCGTTGCTTCATCGTATTCTTTACGCAAATAACTCAACCACTGTTTAATCCGCGCAACGTGATATAACCCGGTATCGCCCTGCTTTTCCAGACGGGTATATTTTTGCAGCAAAGCAACTACCTCCGGCCACGGCATTCGCGGTTCGTTATATTTTACCACCCGGCTCAGGTTGGGAATATTGAGCGCCCCGCGACCAATCATCACTGCGTCACAGCCGCTGATCGCCATGCATTGTTGCGCGCTCTGCCAGTCCCAGATTTCACCGTTGGCAATCACCGGAATATTCAGCCGCTGGCGAATCTCGCCAATCGCCTGCCAGTCAATATGCTCCGCGCGGTAACCCTGCTCTTTCGTCCGCCCATGCACCACCAGCTCTGTAGCACCAGCCTGTTGAACCGCATCGGCGATTTCAAATTTCTTCTCACCGCTGTCCCAGCCCAGACGCACTTTTACGCTGACGGGCAAATGCGCCGGTACAACTTCACGCATCGCTTTTGCCCCCTGGTAGATGAGTTCAGGATCTTTGAGTAACGTCGCGCCGCCGCCGCTACCGTTAACCGTTTTCGACGGGCAGCCGCAATTGAGATCCACACCCCAGGAACCTAACTCGACCGCACGGGCGGCATTCTCTGCCAGCCATTGTGGGAACTGACCTAACAACTGCACGCGCACCAGCGTACCGGAAGGTGTCCGGCTGGCATTTTGTAGCTCAGGGCAAATGCGATGAAAGACTTTTATTGGCAGCAGTTGATCCACCACGCGGACAAACTCGGTGATGCACAGATCGTAGTCGTTAACTTCGGTCAGCAATTCACGCACCAGAGAGTCGAGTACACCCTCCATCGGAGCCAGTAACACACGCATATCATCACCCGCAAAAAAATGAGGCGCTATGTTAGCGCCTATGGTCAACGGATTAAAGGTCTGCAAAGAGGGATTGCTGCAAACTGCATTCCCTCTCTATGCTTGATGTATGCCTGAGTTCGCTGCTCATTGCGTAATGCCCGGGAGCGAAAAAATAAGCGCTGATTTCTTAATGTGATCGGTAGCACGTTTTACGAATTAATTGTATGATGAATCCATCTCATCTGGGGTGTTGATTATGAGTAAGACACTGAACATTATCTGGCAATATTTACGCGCTTTCGTCCTGATTTATGCCTGCCTGTATGCAGGCATTTTCATTGCTTCACTGCTACCGGTAACCATTCCGGGCAGCATCATCGGGATGCTAATCCTGTTTGTCCTGCTGGCCTTGCAAATACTTCCGGCGAAATGGGTCAATCCGGGGTGCTACGTACTGATTCGCTATATGGCGCTATTGTTTGTGCCGATTGGCGTAGGCGTCATGCAATATTTTGATTTGCTCCGCGCACAGTTTGGCCCGGTAGTGGTTTCCTGTGCAGTCAGTACGCTGGTGGTTTTTCTGGTGGTGAGCTGGAGTTCGCAACTGGTGCATGGTGAACGTAAAGTCGTAGGTCAGAAAGGATCAGAAGAATGATGGCGAATATCTGGTGGTCATTACCGCTGACATTGATTGTCTTTTTTGCCGCCCGCAAACTGGCGGCACGGTATAAGTTTCCCTTGCTTAACCCGTTGCTGGTAGCAATGGTGGTGATCATTCCTTTTTTAATGCTGACCGGCATCTCCTACGACAGCTACTTTAAAGGTAGCGAAGTGCTAAACGATCTGCTGCAACCGGCGGTCGTCGCGCTGGCCTATCCTTTATATGAGCAGCTACACCAGATCCGCGCGCGCTGGAAATCGATCATCACCATCTGTTTTATCGGCAGCGTGGTTGCGATGGTGACGGGGACTTCCGTGGCATTGTTGATGGGCGCTTCTCCGGAAATCGCCGCGTCAATCCTGCCGAAATCAGTCACCACGCCTATTGCAATGGCGGTTGGCGGCAGTATTGGCGGTATTCCGGCAATCAGCGCAGTTTGCGTCATTTTCGTCGGCATCCTCGGCGCTGTGTTTGGCCATACATTGCTTAATGCGATGCGTATTCGTACCAAAGCTGCGCGCGGTCTGGCGATGGGGACAGCCTCGCACGCCCTCGGTACGGCGCGCTGCGCCGAGCTGGATTATCAGGAAGGTGCGTTTAGTTCGCTGGCACTGGTGTTATGCGGGATTATTACTTCGCTGATCGCACCGTTCCTTTTCCCGATTATTCTGGCAGTAATGGGCTAAAATTTGCGATGCGTCGCGCATTTTTGATGTAAGTTTCACGCGTTGCATAATTAATGAGATTCAGATCACATATAAAGCCATAACGGGTTCGTAAACTGTTATCCCATTACATGATTATGAGGCAACGCCATGCATCCACGTTTTCAAACCGCTTTTGCCCAACTTGCGGATAACTTGCAATCTGCACTGGAACCTATTCTGGCAGACAAGTACTTCCCCGCTTTGTTGACCGGGGAGCAAGTCTCATCGCTAAAGAGCGCAACGGGGCTGGACGAAGACGCGCTGGCATTCGCACTACTTCCGCTGGCGGCGGCCTGTGCGCGTACGCCATTGTCGAATTTTAATGTTGGCGCAATTGCGCGCGGTGTGAGCGGAACCTGGTATTTTGGTGCCAATATGGAATTTATTGGTGCGACAATGCAGCAAACCGTTCATGCCGAACAAAGCGCGATCAGCCACGCCTGGTTGAGTGGTGAAAAAGCGCTTGCAGTCATCACCGTTAACTACACGCCTTGTGGTCACTGCCGTCAGTTTATGAATGAACTAAACAGCGGTCTGGATCTGCGTATTCATCTGCCGGGCCGCGAGGCACACGCGCTGCGTGACTATCTGCCGGATGCCTTTGGGCCGAAAGATCTGGAGATTAAAACGCTGCTGATGGACGAGCAGGATCACGGCTATGCGCTGACGGGTGATGCGCTTTCTCAGGCGGCGATTGCAGCGGCAAACCGTTCGCACATGCCTTACAGTAAGTCGCCAAGCGGTGTCGCGCTGGAATGTAAAGACGGTCGTATTTTCAGCGGCAGCTACGCTGAAAACGCCGCATTCAACCCGACTCTGCCACCGTTGCAGGGGGCGTTAATTCTGTTGAATCTCAAGGGTTATGATTACCCGGATATCCAGCGCGCGGTTCTGGCAGAAAAAGCCGATGCGCCGTTGATTCAGTGGGATGCCACCTCCGCAACGCTGAAAGCTCTCGGCTGTCACAATATCGACCGCGTGCTTCTCGCTTAAGCCTGGTGCCGGATGCGGCGTGAACGCCTTGTCCGGCTTGCCAGCCCTCTCCTGGTGTCGAAAATCCCGGCAAACAGTTTGCCGTTTCTTGCGCAAAACCAGCGGGTAAAGTAGCCTGATGGAAATTTTCCTTAGATCGAGTCTCCTGCATGTTAAAGCGCGTGTTCCTCAGCCTGTTAGTCCTGATCGGCTTGCTGCTGTTGACTGTGCTCGGCCTCGATCGCTGGATGAGCTGGAAAACCGCGCCTTATATCTACGACGAATTGCAGGATCTCCCCTACCGCCAGGTCGGTGTGGTGCTCGGCACAGCAAAATATTATCGTACTGGCGTAATTAATCAGTATTATCGCTACCGCATTCAAGGAGCGATTAATGCCTATAACAGCGGTAAGGTAAATTATCTATTACTGAGCGGCGATAACGCATTGCAAAGTTATAATGAGCCGATGACCATGCGCAAAGATTTAATCGCTGCTGGTGTCGACCCATCAGATATTGTTCTCGATTACGCAGGCTTTCGTACGCTGGATTCCATCGTGCGTACACGCAAAGTTTTCGATACTAATGATTTCATTATTATCACCCAACGTTTCCACTGTGAGCGGGCATTATTTATTGCGCTGCATATGGGGATTCAGGCTCAGTGTTATGCCGTACCGTCACCGAAAGATATGCTGTCAGTACGTATTCGCGAATTTGCCGCCCGTTTCGGAGCGCTGGCCGACCTTTATATTTTTAAACGTGAACCGCGTTTTTTAGGGCCGCTGGTCCCTATTCCGGCTATGCACCAGGTGCCGGAAGATGCGCAGGGGTATCCCGCCGTCACGCCCGAACAGTTACTTGAATTGCAAAAGAAACAAGGAAAGTAGTTATGGATGTACAGCAGTTTTTTGTCGTTGCCGTTTTTTTCCTTATCCCGATATTTTGTTTCCGCGAAGCATGGAAAGGCTGGCGCGCAGGCGCGATTGATAAACGGGTTAAAAATGCACCGGAACCGGTGTATGTCTGGCGAGCAAAAAATCCCGGACTCTTCTTCGCTTATATGGTGGCATATATCGGCTTCGGAATTTTATCTATCGGCATGATTGTTTATCTTATTTTCTATCGTTAATATTTTCTCTTTTCTGTTAATTATTGAGAATAATTATTACTTCACTCAATAAGCTGCGGATATAACATTCTGAACCGCAGCTATTTGTGAATCCTTTCACAGTTTAAATTTCCCCACGCGCATAGCCTTAATATCAGCACGCAATATTTATTTAGCGTTCGCCTTAATTACTCATAGCATTAAGGAAGATCACATGCCGCAACAAAATTATCTGGATGAACTCACTCCGGCTTTTACGCCTTTACTGGCGATTAAAGAAGCCTCTCGCTGTTTATTATGCCATGACGCCCCCTGTAGTCAGGCTTGCCCGGCACAGACCGATCCGGGGAAATTTATTCGCTCAATCTACTTTCGTAATTTTAAAGGCGCTGCCGAGACAATTCGCGAAAATAATGCCCTCGGTGCCGTTTGTGCCAGAGTGTGCCCGACGGAGAAATTATGCCAAAGCGGTTGTACCCGTGCCGGTGTTGATACTCCCATTGATATCGGTCGCTTACAGCGTTTTGTTACTGATTTTGAACAACAAACTGGGATGGAAATTTATCAGCCCGGTACTAAAACGCTCGGCAAAGTCGCCATTATTGGCGCTGGTCCTGCCGGATTGCAGGCCAGTGTGACACTGACAAACCAGGGTTATGACGTCACGATCTATGAGAAAGAAGCACAACCCGGTGGCTGGTTGCGTAACGGCATTCCGCAATTCCGGTTACCGCAATCAGTACTGGATGCAGAAATCGCCCGTATTGAAAAAATGGGCGTGACCATTAAGTGCAATAACGAAATCGGTAAAACACTCACCCTGGAGCAGCTGAAAGCGGAAAACCGCGCGGTACTGGTCACCGTGGGGTTATCTAGCGGTTCCGGGCTACCACTGTTTGAGCATAGCGACGTTGAGATTGCCGTCGACTTCTTGCAACGTGCACGACAGGCGCAAGGCGATATCAGCATTCCACAAAGCGCATTAATTATTGGCGGCGGTGATGTCGCGATGGACGTAGCCAGCACGCTGAAAGTTCTCGGCTGTCAGGCAGTAACTTGCGTAGCGCGTGAAGAGTTAGATGAGTTTCCGGCAAGCGAAAAAGAGTTTGCCAGCGCCCGGGAGCTGGGCGTTTCGATCATTGATGGATTCACGCCAGTAGCCGTGGAAGGCAATAAAGTCACGTTTAAGCATGTACGGTTACCGGGCGAACTGACGATGGCGGCAGATAAAATTATTCTCGCCGTCGGTCAGCATGCCAGACTGGATGCCTTTGCGGAGTTAGAGCCGCAGCGTAACACCATCAATACACAAAATTACCAGACCCGCGATCCGCAAGTCTTTGCTGCTGGCGATATTGTTGAGGGTGACAAAACCGTGGTCTATGCAGTGAAAACCGGGAAAGAAGCCGCCGGGGCGATTCATCACTATTTAGAGGGAGCTTGCTCATGTTAACGAAAGATCTTTCGATTACTTTTTGCGGCGTGAAGTTTCCCAACCCGTTCTGCCTCTCTTCTTCGCCGGTAGGCAACTGCTATGAGATGTGTGCCAAAGCCTACGACACTGGCTGGGGCGGCGTGGTGTTTAAAACGATCGGCTTTTTTATCGCCAACGAAGTCTCGCCGCGTTTTGATCATCTGGTGAAAGAAGATACCGGTTTTATCGGCTTCAAAAATATGGAGCAGATTGCTGAACATCCGTTGGAAGATAATCTGGCCGCCCTGCGTCGGCTGAAAGAAGATTACCCGGACAAAGTATTGATCGCTTCGATCATGGGGGAAAATGAGCAGCAGTGGGAAGATCTGGCGCGCCTGGTGCAAGAAGCTGGCGCGGATATGATCGAGTGTAACTTCTCCTGTCCGCAAATGACTTCTCATGCGATGGGTAGCGATGTCGGGCAAAGCCCGGAGCTGGTAGAAAAATATTGTCGGGCAGTGAAACGGGGTTCCACGCTGCCGATGCTGGCGAAGATGACGCCGAATATCGGTGATATGTGCGAAGTGGCGCTGGCGGCGAAGCGCGGCGGCGCAGATGGCATTGCGGCAATTAACACCGTTAAATCCATCACCAATATCGATCTTAATCAGAAAATCGGTATGCCGATCGTGAACGGTAAATCGAGTATTTCCGGATATTCCGGTAAAGCGGTAAAACCGATCGCCCTGCGCTTTATTCAGCAAATGCGCACCCATCCAGAACTGCGCGATTTCCCGATCAGCGGTATCGGCGGCATTGAAACCTGGGAAGATGCGGCGGAGTTTTTATTGCTCGGCGCAGCAACGTTACAGGTGACCACCGGCATTATGCAGTACGGCTATCGGATAGTGGAAGATATGGCGAGCGGGTTGTCACATTATCTTGCCGATCAGGGGTTTGATTCGTTGCAGGAAATGGTAGGTCTGGCGAATCACAATATTGTTCCGGCGGAAGATTTAGACCGCAGTTATATTGTCTATCCCCATATCAATCTTGATAAATGTGTTGGCTGTGGACGCTGTTATATTTCCTGTTACGACGGCGGTCACCAGGCGATGGAATGGAGCGAGAAAACCCGTACACCGCATTGTAATACCGAGAAATGTGTTGGTTGCCTGCTTTGTGGTCACGTCTGCCCGGTGGGTTGTATTGATCTCGGAGAAGTGAAGTTTAAGAAGGGAGAGAAAGAACACCCGGTAACGTTGTAAAACCAGAGACGCATCCGGCATTTGGCACCGATTGCCGGATGCGGCGCATCCGGCAATACCCACATTCACATCACTTCTTACGCGCGTATTTCAGTGAATCCAGTGCCACGGCGAAGATAATAATCGCCCCTTTGATGATGTACTGCCAGTATGGGTTTACGCCGATGTACGTCAGGCCATAGTTAATGACCGTAAAGATAATTACCCCGGTCACCACGCCAATCACCGTCCCCACACCGCCGCTGAACGATACACCGCCTACCACGCACGCCGCGATAGCATCCAGCTCATACATAAAGCCGAGGTTGTTGGTGGCAGAGCCGATACGTCCGGCTTCTAACATCCCGCCAAAGGCATAGAACACGCCAGACAACGCGTAGATCATCAGCAGGTTCAGGCCGACGTTGACACCAGATACTTTTGCCGCTTCCGGGTTACCGCCAATGGCAAAAATGTTCTTGCCGAAGCGGGTTTTGTTCCACAACACCCAGACGAACGCCACCGCAATCAGCGCGTAGAAGGTGATGTAAGAGAGACGGAAACTCCCCAGCGCGACAAAGCCCTGAGCAAAGGTAGAGAAGCCACTGTCGAAACCAGAAATCGGCGACGCCCCGACAAAGTCGTAATAGAGCGAGTTGATGCCATAGACGATGATCATCGTGCCGAGCGTGGTAATGAACGGCGTCACGTTGAGATAGGCGATAATCAGACCGTTGATCAAACCGATCACCGCACCAATGGCACAGACAATCAGAATAACCAGCGCAATCGGCATCGTCGCCATTTCCGGGAACACTTTGTTGGCGTTATCCATGGACTGCAATAATGTCGCTGCCACCACTGCCGCCAGCCCTACTTGACGCCCCGCAGAAAGGTCGGTCCCCTGGGTGACAATTAACCCTGCCACACCAAGCGCGATAATAATACGCACCGATGACTGGGTGAGAATATTACTTAAGTTCAACAGACTTAAAAATGTAGGATCCTGGAAAATAATAATTGCCAGCAAAACTAAAAGAACGACGTAAATACCGCCCTCTTTCAGGTAAGTAAGAAAACTTTTCTTATTTAACGCACTCATGGGAAGCCCCTAATCTTAAAGGTGCAAAGACGCAAGACGCAGAATTTCGTTTTGCGTTGTTGTTTTTGTATCGACAATTCCGGAAACGAGACCATTACTCATGACCAGAATACGGTCTGTTATCCCTAACAACTCTGGCATTTCGGAGGAGATAATAATAATCCCCTTGCCTTTCTTCGCCAGCTCGGCAATTAACTGATAGATCTCAAACTTCGCCCCGACATCAATACCGCGCGTCGGTTCATCGAGCATTAATATTTCTGGTTGCGTTAACAGCCAGCGACCAATAATCACCTTTTGCTGATTACCACCTGAGAGCGAACCAATTTGCGTCCGATGCCCCGGTGTTTTTACCCGCATCGAATCAATCACCCACTGGGTATCACTTTTCATCCGCGAGTTATCCAGTAAACCAACTTTATTTTTGTAGTTGCGAATATTGGAAATTAACGAGTTAAAACCGATATCCAGATAGGCATAAATTCCCGTTGAGCGGCGCTCTTCAGTTACCAGTGCAAATCCGTGGTTTATGGCTTCGTTGGCATTATGGTTATTGATCTTTTTGCCGTGCAACGTAATGGTGCCAGCCGATTTCTCGCGAATACCAAATAACGTCTCAACAATATCGGTACGTTTCGCCCCCACCAGACCGGCAATACCGAGGATCTCCCCTTTATGCAGATCAAACGAGACATCGCGAATCGACGGCTGGCGCAGCGACGTCAGGTTACGCACTTCAAGAATCACTTCGCCCGGCTTGTTTTCTTTGTCAGGGAAACGTTGGTTAAGAGAACGCCCAACCATCATGGCGATGATCTTGTCCATCGTCAGTCCTGCCAGCGGTTCAGTGGCGATCCACTGACCGTCGCGCAATACGGTAACTTCATCACATAACTGGAAGATTTCTTCCATTTTATGCGAGATATAAACAATACCGCAGCCGCGCTCTTTTAATTTACGAATAATAGTAAACAGATGATTAACTTCTTTTTCGGTTAACGAAGAAGTCGGTTCATCCATAATCACAATTTTCGCGTTATAGGAAAACGCTTTGGCGATTTCGATCATCTGCATTTGCGAAACGGATAATGTGCCGACGCGCGCACGCGGATCGATATCAATATCCAGTTCATCAAAAATCGCTTTGGTTTCGCGGTACATTTTGTCCTGATCGACAAACATGCCTTTGGTGGGATATCGCCCCAGCCACATGTTATCCATCACCGAACGTTGTAATACCAGGTTTAACTCCTGGTGTACCATCGAAATACCATTTTCCAGCGCTTCTTTTGCAGAATGGAAATCGATCTCTTTACCCTGGAATAAAATGGTGCCGGAGTCTTTTTGATAAATACCAAACAGGCATTTTAATAATGTTGATTTTCCTGCGCCGTTTTCCCCCATTAATGCATGGATAGAATGTGGCCGGACTTTTAAATTAACGTTATCAAGTGCCTTAACACCAGGAAAAGACTTGTTGATACCGCTCATTTCCAACAAGTATTCCCCGGAAGACGGAGTCGTTGAGCTGACCATATAATTTTACCTTGTTGGCCATACAATAAGGGCGCAGTAAACGACTGCGCCCAATCAGTCTTATTTCTTGCTGAATTCAGCCAGGTTGTCTTTATCTACGCCAACATAAGGTACGCGGACCACTTTGTTGTCGATTTTCCAGTTGGTGCCATCAGCCGCACCTTTGCCATCGGCCAGGTTTTTCGCCAAATCAAAGGTCGCTTTCGCCTGGTTGTTAGCATCGTTCAGTACGGTGCCCGCCAGTGCACCGGATTTCACCAGCGCCAGCGCTTCTGGCAGCGCATCGACGCCAAACACCGGAATGCTGGACTTGTTGTGTGCTTTCAGTGCTTCTACCGCGCCCATTGCCATCGCATCGTTGTTGGCGATAACCACTTCGATTTTGTTGGCGTTCGGGCCAGACAGCCAGGCGTCCATCTTATCTTTCGCCTGAGCGGTATCCCACATAGCGGTATCTAACTGTAACTGTTCAGTTTTGATGCCTTTGTCGTTTAATTCTTTAATCACGTAAGTGGTACGTGCTTCTGCATCCGGATGGCCCGGCTCACCTTTCAGCAGTACGAACTGAATCTGACCGTCTTTGTTCAGATCCCAACCCTGATTCGCCGCCCAGTGTTTAGCAATCAAATCGCCCTGAATAATGCCGGACTCTTTGGAGTCAGTGCCAACGTAGTAGGCTTTGTCGTAGCTATCCAGCGCCTTACGAGACGGTTCTTTGTTGAAGAAAACCACCGGCACATTTTGCCCACGCGCTTTCTCAATCACCGTACCCGCAGCTGCCGGGTCAACCAGGTTGATTGCCAGTGCCTTCACCCCTTTCGCCAGCAATACGTCGATCTGATCGTTCTGCTTGGACTGGTCATTCTGAGAATCATTCATCAGCAGCTGAACATCTGGCGCGGCTTTCGCATCTTGCTCAATAGCCTTGCGCACTACAGACATAAAGTTATCGTCGTACTTATAGATTGTTACACCAATGCGAGTATCAGCAGCGTGTGCAGCGGCACCGAATAACATGCTGGCCATCACAGCAGACAGGGTTAACACCTTCTTATTCATGGTATCTCCGGTTTTTCTTATGCAGGGTAGTGCTTGAGATAAATGCTCGGCGGGGCAGTAGAGTTAATGAAGTGTTACTGAACGCCGAAGCTCACTTTTTAAAATTCGTTCTTCCATGCCCGGTAACGCTCCAGAAAACGGCTTTAATTGTTGTTATGACGCTATTACCTCGGTGAAAGTGATTATTCACTGTTACATACGGGTTACAACGTTAAAACGGTGCAATCATAGCTATCACATTGTTAAGATACTGTGAAATCACTCACAGATTGAAAGCGGTTACATCGCCTGATTTGTTGAGTTAGTGATCGCCGCCGCATTCTGGCGCGTTGCGACAGAATGGCGACGCACTAACGTCGGCATAAAACAGTGGCTAGCACGAGGATCAATATTGCCTGCTGCCCCCTGCAAGGCCAGTTCGGTGGCTAATTTAGCCATTGAAGCAATGGGATAACGCACAGTCGTTAATTGCGGGTCGGTGTAACGGGCGATGGGAATATCATCGAAACCGATGATTGAGAGATGTAACGGAATCGCAATGCCATTATCTTTTAATGCTGTCAGTGCGCCAGCGGCCATATTGTCGTTATAAGCAAATACAGCGGTAAGTTGTAGATTGCGCCCCAGCAGTTCAACCATCGCCGCCTCACCACCCGGCATGTCCGGCGTGCCAGTGCCAATCCAGCTTTCCGGCGGAATAAGATCCTGCTCTTTCAACGCACTCATCCAGCCTGCTTTACGCATGGCGTCATCTTCAATGCCGTGACTGGAAGAAAGATAACCAATACGTTGATGACCGTTATTCAGCAACATGCGCGTCGCCATTCGGGCACCGCTGAGATTATCCAGGCAAACGCAACGATGGGCGTACCCCGGCACAACGCGGTTGATTAACACCATACCGGGAATGTTATCCATAAATTGTGCCAGTTCATCGTCACTCAATGCTTTTGAGTGAACAATCAATGCATTACAACGCTGGCGAATTAACACCTCAATGGCGTGACGCTCTTTTTCCGCTTCATGATAGCTATTGCCGATTAGCACGTATTTCTGATGCTGCTGGGCGACCAGATCCACCGCTTTTACCAGCGCGCCGAAAAACGCATCAGAAACGTCCATCACCACCACGCCAATGGTGTCGCTAACCTGAGTTGCCAGCGCCTGGGCATTGGCATTTGGTCGATAATCCAGCTTACTCACGGCTTTCATTACTGCTTCACGCGTGTCGGCACTGACCAGCGTGCTGTTATTGAGCACTCGGGAAACCGTTGCCACAGAGACGCCAGCCTGACGCGCTACATCACGAATGGTGATCATATTCACTACCTGTTATGAGATTGCAGTAAATGACTGCTTGCTGGCGGCTATTTTGTCAGCACTGAATACAGGACTTCGTGAATCGAGTCACAGCAATGGAAACGGTTACAGCCGTTTTGTTAACGAATGTGATCCAGATCGTTATCTTGATGTTTTAGATATTGCCGGTCCGGCAGCACGCAAAGTTAACTGACGCCAGAGCCATTCCACCGGCCCCTGGCGGAAGTAACGCAGCCAGATAACAGAGAAGAGGATATTCGCCAGCCATACCGGAATAACAAACGCCAGCAGCTCCAGACGGTCAAAATGCATAAACAAACCGAGGTGGTAAAAAAGCGTGGTACAAATCAGCGTTTGCAATAGATAGTTGGTCAGCGCCATCCGTCCGACGCAGGCGATCGCAAGCACCAGCTTAAAGCGGCTCAATTGCGGCCAGAAGCCATAAAACAGCGACGCATAGCCAATCGCCTGAAACGGCGCACTCAGTTCCCGCGGCATTTGAAGTAAGAAGGCACACCAGCGATACGCCCAGTCCAGCTGCCATTGCAGGGCGATGGCAGGAAGGTTAATGATCACCCCAATCGCCACCAGCACAAAACCAGTACGACGATAGTGACGTAAGCTGAACTGCCCTTTCAGCCAGCCGCTGCGCATCAGCGCCGCACCAATGAGCATCATCCCTGCCAGTTGCCAGCCATACTGTGCGCCCAGTGCCAGTAAACTGTTACCAACACCATCGGCACGATTACTGATCGCTTCAACGCCGCCGTGAAGCTTCCAGTATTTTTCATACAAAATAGCCGATGCATCCGGCGTCCAGGCGCGGCTGGTCTGGCTGTCGGAAATCAGCCCCAATAACATCAAAACGCCAAGCCCCACCAGATAAAGCATGACGCCTGTATTAAACAGGCTTTTTACCGATGGCGCATCGCGCACCAGCCGCCAGCAGATTAAGCCCACCAGCCCGTAAGCCAGCAGAATATCGCCGTCCCAGAACAATAAACCGTGAATAAAGCCCAGCAAGACTAACAGCGTTAACCGCGACTGGATCCAGCGTCTGCCACGGGGCAGCAACATTTGCAGGCCAGCACCAAACAGCAGCGCAAAAAGCGTGAGGAATTTCACCTGGCCGATGAGATCGAGAAATGCCCAGGTCCATGCATCCTGCGGCGTAATAGCGCCGTACCAGGCGGGATTGAGATAAGCCGCCTTTGGTAGCCCAAAGGCGCTGATGTTTAATAGCAGGATCCCCAGAATGGCGACGCCGCGAACAAAATCGAGCGTGACGTTGCGCTCCATGGTTCCTGCCTTTTAATCAGTTGTGATGACGCACAGCGCGCAGAAATTCGTGGCGCGTATTCTGACTGGATTTGAACAATCCACCAAGAGAGGTCGTTGTTGTGGCACTGGTTGCGTCGCGGATGCCACGCGCTTTCACGCAGTAATGCACCGCGTCGATAGAGACAGCCACGTTATTGGTGCCCAGCAGCGTTTGTAGCGCAATGAGAATTTGCTGGGTCAGACGTTCCTGCACCTGCGGACGCTGGGCAAAGAACTGCACAATACGGTTAATTTTTGACAGACCGATCACCGAATCTTTCGGGATATAAGCCACCGTCGCTTTGCCATCGATGGTAACAAAATGGTGTTCACAGGTGCTGGTCAGGGTGATATCGCGCACGGTGACCATTTCATCGACCTTCATTTTGTTTTCAATGAGGGTGATTTTCGGGAAATTGACGTAATCCAGACCGGAGAAAATTTCATCGACATACATTTTAGCGATGCGATGCGGCGTTTCCATCAAACTGTCATCAGCCAGGTCGAGATTCAGCAGCTGCATGATTTCGGTCATATGACCAGCAATAAGGCTTTTGCGCGTTTCGTTATCCATTTCATGCACGGGCGGGCGCAGCGGTGTTTCCAGTCCTCGCGCAACTAACGCTTCATGAACCAGGGCCGCTTCTTTACTGAGTGATGGCATTTATGATTTCTCCTGCAGGTGTGACGCCTCCGCCCTGCGTGGGGGCAAAGTTATTAAGCTGATTTACAGCCTGATTATTGTGCGTGAGGCGGCGCACATAATCCAGTATTCACAGCGATAATTATTGTAATTGCCGCTGCCTTTCATCAGCAGATGTTAAAACATCGTTATGCAAATACGGAAGTGAAAGTTACTCACAGCACATTGAATAAACGGTATGATGAAGAAATTGCAAACAACACAACAAGGAGCCACGCATGGAAATGCTCGAAGAGCACCGCTGTTTTGAAGGCTGGCAGCAACGCTGGCGACACGACTCCAGTACCTTAAACTGCCCGATGACGTTCAGTATCTTCCTCCCACCACCTCGTGATCACACCCCGCCACCAGTGCTGTACTGGCTTTCCGGATTAACCTGCAATGACGAGAACTTCACCATCAAGGCGGGTGCCCAGCGCGTGGCGGCAGAACTGGGGATTGTACTGGTGATGCCAGACACCAGCCCGCGCGGCGAACAGGTTGCCAACGATGATGGCTACGATTTAGGCCAGGGCGCAGGCTTTTATCTTAATGCCACGCAACCGCCTTGGGCGACGCATTACCGGATGTATGATTATCTGCGCGATGAATTACCGGCGCTGATTCAGTCGCAATTTAATGTCAGCGACCGCTGCGCTATTAGCGGTCATTCAATGGGTGGTCACGGTGCATTGATTATGGCGCTGAAAAACCCGGGCAAATACACCAGCGTTTCCGCCTTTGCGCCGATTGTGAATCCATGCAGCGTACCCTGGGGCATTAAAGCGTTTAGCAGCTATTTAGGTGAGGACAAAAATGCATGGCTGGAATGGGACAGTTGTGCGCTGATGTATGCCAGTAACGCGCAGGATGCGATCCCGACGCTTATCGATCAGGGTGATAATGATCAGTTTCTTGCCGACCAGCTGCAACCCGCAGTGCTGGCAGAAGCCGCGCGCCAGAAAGCGTGGCCGATGACGCTGCGTATTCAGCCGGGATATGATCACAGTTACTACTTCATCGCCTCTTTTATAGAGGATCACCTGCGCTTCCATGCGCAGTATTTACTGAAGTGAAAGTCCGCCCGGTTCGCCGGGCATCTTCTCATCAGAAGCGATAATCCACTGCCATAAAGTAACGACGTCCGTCTTCGTTATAGCTGTAGTCGTCACGACTGAGATCCTTGTCGCCAAGGTTCAGCACGCCTGCGCGCAGTTTGACGTCTTTAGTCACCTTCCAGGCCGCGCCGGTATTCCAGATGGTATAACCGCCCGGTGTTTTAGCCGTCGCGCTGTCGGCGCGTTTCTGCCCGGTATAGTGTCCGGAAACATAGAATGACCAGTCTTCCAGTGCCAGCGGTTTCCAGTCCAGCGTACCGTTAGCAGTATGGAACGGCAGATCGGATAGCGGTTTGTTTTCGCCGTTGCTGACATCACGACCATCGTTGTAGGTGTAGTTGATCGACAGTTTCCATTCATCGTTGAACGGAATTTTCAGTTCGGTTTCCACGCCCTGAATACGAGCTTTGTTAACGTTGTAGTAGCTAAATACCGGTATGCGCCGTCCGTTAGCGCCCGTCTCAAAACCGACAAAGTTTTGGTAGCCCGGTGCAGCGTTGACGTCAGACGTACGGCTAATGCTGATACGATCTTTCACATCGTTACGGAAAACGGTCACGCTGGATTCAACCCCTTCCAGCCAGCCTTCTTCACCCATGTAGTAAAGCCCCAGCTCCCAACTTTCGCTGGTTTCAGGTTTCAGATCCGGGCTACCCACAATCTTACATGCGCCACGGCAGGAATTGCTCGTCCAGTCAGGGCTAAGTTGCAACAGAGAAGGCGCTTTAAATGCCGTCGCCCAGCCCCCTTTCACCGTTACGGTGTCGGTGGCGTTATAAACCAGGTAGGCACGCGGACTCCAGTGTTCACCGTAGGTTTCATGATCGTCCATACGTACGCCGGTCGTCAGCGCCAGCGGCTCGAAGATCCGCCATTCATCTTCCACAAATAGCGCGTACTGGCTGGCAGACGTTTTGGAGCTGGTTCCCCCGGTCAGGTTCACCGCATCACTAAGTTTGTCGTGACGCCATTCACCGCCAACCGTGAGAAACTGATTAATCGCCGTCAGCGGCAACGTGTATTTACCGTCGACCGTATTGCTTTCGGAAGTTATCGGGCTGCTGTTGCCAGGGTTTTTGTTCTCGACTTTCTCACCGTAGTATTTCAGTTCGCTGGTGCCGTAATCCCAACGCCCATTATGGCTGACGGAGTAGTTCTGGCGTTCCAGACGGTTTTTGTCCAGCGAGTCGGAATCACGATCCTGACGGTCGAAACCGTATCCGGCAGTAAAATCGTGATTTTGATTCGGTGTCCAGGCAAATTCGACATTGCCGTCGCGGCTGGAGAATCCTTCAATACGCGGCGTTTCTCCGGTATCGGTGGTCGTTGAGTTTTGCGGGTCATCCTTTTCACGTTTTGCCAGGCTGCCGTAAGCTTTCATTCCCAGCACACCATCAATTAATGGTCCACTGGTAAAGAACTGACCGTTATAGGTATCACCGCGATCGCGATGTTCCTGAATGGTGGTATCGACGGTAACGGTACCCGACCATTTCTGACCGATTTTTTTGGTGATGATATTCACTACACCGCCGAGCGCATCGGAGCCGTACAGCGACGACATCGGGCCACGAACCACTTCAATACGTTCGATGGAATCGACCGGGATCCAGTTCAGATCGAAATCATTGTGGCGGAAGACGGCATTGCGGGAGTTAACGCGTTTACCGTCGACGAGAATCAGGGTGTAGCTGCTGTCCAGACCACGAATACTAACGCCCTTACGGTTATCCCCTTCGTTCGTCAGTTGTACGCCAGGCACTTCTTTGAGGACATCCTTCAGATTCTGTACCGGTTTTCGCTGCAGGTCTTCCTGGGTAATGACGCTGATACTGGCAGGTGCATCTTTAAGGTTTTGTTCAACGGAAGATGCAGTGACAACCATCGTTTCGCTATCATCATCGACCGCTAACACAGGCCATGCACAAGAAATAGCGGACAAACACAGCCCGACCCGTACGAAAGGGTTCAACCTAAACATTCCATATCTCCATGAGGTAACTACGAAAATAAAATGGGTATCGCTCACATCTTCTTTACGTCCCCTTGCGTACGGCAGCATCGCGGTGGACTTATTTGTATGCAGGTGATCATCCCAGAAAGCCGGAACAGCCTCTGATTTGTCAGCCTTTTTTGATTGCGGCGTAACGATAATGCAAACGATAACAATTATCAATCCAAATGTTAAATTTTATATCCGCATGATTTGTCAGGGAAATGGAATTGAAAAAGCCCTCTCGGTTGAGAGGGCTTAGCAAGGAAGGGAGGAAACTTATTTCTTATCGTTCTGCGGGAACTTCATTTCGCTGTAGCGTACGAAGTGAGTTCCTTTAATCAGCTTGTAGCCGAACCAAATAATCAGGAACAGCGGGATACCAATATACGTTGCCGCTACGCCGCCCCAGTCAATGGTATCTTTCAGGAACGCTTCGTAGTTCTGGCCCAAAGTGATAATCAGACACAGAATGAATGCGAAGATCGGCCCCAGTGGGAAGAAACCTGAACGGTACGGCAGATCGTTAATGTCGTGTCCCTGCAATACGTAACCGCGACGGAAGCGATAGTGGCTAATGGCAATCCCCAGCCAGGCGATAAAACCGGTCATCCCGGAGGTGTTCAGCAGCCACAGGTATACCGTCTGGTTGCCAAACATGGAGGTCAGGAAGCACAGACCGGCAATCACCGTCGTCGCATACAGCGCATTACGCGGCACGCCACCACGCGACAGTTTAGCGAAAATGCGCGGCGCTTTACCGTCACACGCCAGGGTGTACAGCATACGAGTAGACGCATACATACCGGAGTTACCCGCTGACAGCACCGCCGTCAGAATAACTGCGTTCATCACCGCCGCCGCAGAGAGCAGACCCGCGTGCTGGAACACCAGGGTGAACGGACTAACGCTGATGTCTTTAACATCGTTACGCAGCAGGCTCGGATCGGTGTACGGAATAATCAGGCTGATAATCAGGATCGCGAACACATAGAACAACAGGATTCGCCAGAACACCTGACGTACCGCGCGTGGAATGTTTTTCGCCGGATCTTCGGACTCGCCTGCAGCAATACCGATCAGCTCGGTTCCCTGGAAAGAGAAGCCGACAATCATAGCTACGCCGATCATCGCCGCAAAACCACCAGCAAACGGCGCTTCGCCGATTGTCCAGTTGCTCCAGCCCGCAGGCTGCGCGCCTTTGAAGATACCGATAATCATCAGCACGCCAACGATGATAAAGACAATAACTGTCGTGACTTTGATCAGTGAGAACCAGTATTCCGCTTCACCAAAGCCACGAACTGAGATGTAGTTCAGCAGGAAGATAACGCCGAGGAACAGCGCACTCCAGATCCAGCCCGGTGTATCCGGGAACCACCAGCTCATGACCAGCTGAGCTGCAACCAGGTCAACGGCGATAGTCACCGCCCAGTTGTACCAGTAGTTCCAGCCCAGCGCGAAGCCAAAGCCTTCTTCAACATAGTTCTGACCATAAGTGGCAAACGAACCGGAAACCGGCATATATGCAGCCAGTTCACCGAGACTGGTCATCAGGAAGTAAACCATCAGGCCAATCAACATATACGAGAGCAATGCCCCGCCCGGACCTGCCTGAGAAATCGTTGCGCCAGAGGCAACAAAAAGACCTGTACCGATGGAACCGCCAATGGCAATCATCGTCAGGTGACGCGCCTTTAATTCACGGCGTAAGCCCGGCGCTTCTGTAGTTTTAGTTTCGGAACCCATACAAAAATGCTATCCATCTTAAAAATGAGGCGCGATTGTAGCAGACGATTGGCAATCCTTCCGGCAGAAATACACGGTTATAAGACACCTTCATGATCGCCCAGGGATTATAAGTAAAGCAGCCAATCTCTTTTCTGGCGAATGCATGCTGAGGGCGCTGCGTCACGAAATCGACACAGCACCAGCATGTTCTTGTACAGCAACTTAACGCGGTACATTCGCGGGATCGCAATAGTCCAGAAAGCGCCGTAGCGCGTTGGAAAGGTGTTTTTGCCGATGATGTATACGCCACAACGTACGCATCAGGCGCGGCAGAGGGACCGCAACTTCACTTAATGTGCCTGCCTGCAATTGATCTTCAATCACCCGCCGCGACAGGCAACTAATTCCCAACCCATGACGCACCGCATGTTTGATTGCCTCGGAGTTACCTAATTCCATCGCCATCTCAAACTTCGGTAAATGTGACAGCAACAGATAATCGACAATCTCCCGCGTGCCGGAGCCGCGTTCACGCAGGATCCACGGCGCAGCGGCCAGCTGTTCTAAGGTGACCGGACCACGAGCCAATGGCGAAGTCGGCGCGGCGAAAACCACCAGCTCGTCTTCCAGCCACGGTTCAGAAATGATTTCAGTGCTGTGGCACGGTCCTTCAATAAAGCCAATATCAACACGGAAATCCAGCACCGCTTGCATCACGTCCTGGCTGTTCCCAACGCTAAGTTCAATCGGCAACTGCGGATAATCATGGCGATAACGGGCGATAACTGCAGGCAGAATGTAGTTACCGATGGTACTACTGGCATAGATACGAATCGCACCGTTGTCTTCGCGAAACAGTTGTTCGATTTCGATCGCCTGTTCAAGCAGTGCCAACGCACGCGGATAGAGCAGTCGCCCGTGTTCATTAACTACCAGTCTTTTCCCCACGCGATCAAACAGTTGCACGCCAAGCTGCCCTTCCAGGTCGGTCAAGGCTGCGCTCACTGCTGATTGCGACAACGCCAGCATCACCGACGCCTGGGTGGTTGATCCACTTTTCAATACTTCTGCAAAAACTTCCAACTGCCGGAGGGTGATGTGCATAGTCGCTTACCACTTATAAAGATTAATTATAAATATATAATCAATTTTATTTTTAAACCAGTTAGTCGTAACCTTATGCCCGGTTAAAGGAGAGGGTTATGACGAATATCACCTTACAGAAACAACATCGTACACTGTGGCATTTTATTCCGGGGTTAGCCCTGAGTGCAGTTATCACCGGGGTCGCCCTGTGGGGTGGTTCCATTCCCGCGGTTGCGGGTGCCGGGTTTAGTGCCCTCACCCTCGCAATCTTGTTGGGGATGGTTTTAGGCAACACCATCTATCCGCACATCTGGAAAAGCTGTGACGGTGGTGTGCTGTTTGCCAAGCAATATTTATTACGTCTGGGTATCATTCTTTATGGCTTCCGTCTGACGTTCTCGCAAATTGCCGATGTCGGTATCAGTGGGATCATCATTGACGTGTTGACGCTGTCCAGTACCTTCCTGCTGGCTTGCTTCCTGGGGCAGAAAGTGTTTGGTCTGGATAAGCACACCAGCTGGTTGATCGGTGCCGGTAGCAGTATCTGTGGTGCTGCCGCGGTACTGGCGACTGAGCCGGTAGTGAAAGCGGAAGCCAGTAAAGTAACCGTGGCTGTTGCAACCGTTGTTATCTTCGGGACCGTCGCGATTTTCCTCTACCCGGCGATATATCCGCTGATGTCTCAATGGTTTAGTCCGGAAACTTTCGGTATCTACATTGGTTCTACTGTGCACGAAGTGGCGCAGGTGGTGGCGGCAGGTCATGCCATCAGCCCGGATGCAGAAAACGCAGCAGTTATTTCCAAAATGCTGCGCGTGATGATGCTGGCTCCGTTCCTCATCCTGCTGGCGGCGCGTGTTAAACAGCTGTCTGGGGCGAACAGCGGCGAGAAAAGCAAAATCACTATTCCGTGGTTTGCCATCTTGTTCATCGTAGTTGCCATCTTTAACTCGTTCCACCTGTTACCGCAGAGCGTGGTGAACATGCTGGTAACGCTGGATACCTTCCTGCTGGCAATGGCGATGGCGGCGCTGGGTCTGACCACTCACGTCAGCGCACTGAAAAAAGCCGGGGCGAAACCTCTGCTGATGGCACTGGTACTGTTTGCCTGGCTGATTGTTGGTGGTGGTGCGATTAACTATGTGATTCAAAGCGTCATCGCATAAACCACTACATCTTGCTCCTGTTAACCCGCTATCATTACCGTTTTCCTCCAGCGGGTTTAACAGGAGTCCTCGCATGAAATACATTGGAGCGCACGTTAGTGCTGCTGGCGGTCTGGCAAATGCCGCAATTCGCGCCGCCGAAATCGACGCAACCGCGTTTGCCTTGTTCACCAAAAACCAACGTCAGTGGCGTGCCGCACCGCTCACGACGCAAACCATCGATGAATTCAAAGCCGCCTGTGAAAAATATCACTACACATCGGCGCAAATTCTTCCCCACGACAGTTATCTGATTAACCTCGGACATCCGGTCGCTGAAGCTCTGGAAAAATCGCGCGATGCGTTTATAGATGAAATGCAGCGTTGCGAACAGCTGGGGCTTTCTTTGCTCAACTTCCACCCTGGCAGCCATCTGATGCAGATTTCAGAAGAGGATTGCCTTGCGCGTATTGCCGAATCCATCAACATTGCGCTGGATAAAACTCAAGGTGTGACAGCGGTGATTGAAAACACCGCCGGTCAGGGCAGCAACTTAGGGTTTAAATTCGAACATCTCGCGGCGATTATCGACGGCGTGGAAGATAAATCCCGCGTCGGCGTCTGCATTGATACCTGCCATGCTTTCGCTGCCGGGTATGATTTGCGTACTCCAGCCGAATGCGAGAAAACGTTCGCGGATTTTGCCCGTATTGTCGGCTTTAAGTATCTGCGCGGGATGCACCTTAACGATGCGAAAAGCACCTTTGGCAGCCGCGTTGACCGCCATCATAGCCTTGGTGAAGGCAATATCGGTCATGATGCGTTCCGCTGGATCATGCAGGACGACCGTTTCGACGGCATTCCGCTGATCCTTGAAACCATCAACCCGGATATCTGGGCAGAAGAGATCGCCTGGCTGAAAGCGCAACAAACTGAAAAAGCGGTAGCCTGAAGATGAATAACCGGGAAAAGGAGATCCTTGCAATTTTACGGCGTAACCCGCTGATTCAGCAGAACGAAATTGCGGATATGCTGCAAATCAGCCGTTCGCGTGTTGCGGCGCATATTATGGATTTAATGCGCAAAGGTCGGATTAAAGGCAAAGGTTACATTCTCACCGAGCAGGAATACTGCGTAGTGGTGGGGACAATCAATATGGATATTCGCGGGATGGCGGATATCCGTTACCCGCAAGCGGCTTCTCATCCCGGTACAATTCATTGCTCGGCAGGCGGCGTTGGACGCAATATCGCCCACAATCTGGCGCTGTTAGGCCGCGACGTCCATTTGCTTTCAGTGATTGGCGATGACTTTTATGGCGAAATGCTCCTGGAAGAAACGCGCCGCGCCGGCGTGAATGTCTCCGGCTGCGTTCGTTTACATGGTCAAAGCACATCGACGTATCTGGCAATTGCCAATCGAGACGATCAAACCGTGCTGGCGATTAACGATACCCATCTGCTGGAACAGTTGACACCGCAACTACTGAACGGGTCGCGCGATTTACTTCGTCATGCGGGCGTGGTACTGGCTGATTGCAACCTGACAGCCGAGGCGCTGGAGTGGGTCTTTACCCTCGCTGATGAAATCCCGGTGTTTGTCGATACCGTTTCAGAATTCAAAGCGGGCAAAATCAAACACTGGCTGGCGCATATTCACACCCTGAAACCCACTTTACCGGAGCTGGAAATTTTATGGGGACAGGCGATCACCAGCGATGCTGACCGTAATGCCGCAGTGAATGCGTTGCATCAGCAAGGCGTTCAGCAACTGTTTGTTTATTTGCCCGATGAGTCAGTTTATTGCAGCGAAAAGGATGGAGAACAATTTTTGCTGACCGCACCAGCGCATACGACAGTAGACAGTTTTGGTGCTGACGATGGTTTTATGGCGGGTCTGGTATATAGCTTTCTGGAAGGAAACAATTTCCGTGACAGCGCCCGTTTTGCGATGGCCTGCGCGGCAATTTCACGCGCCAGCGGCAGCTTAAACAACCCTACCCTGTCTGCCGAAAACGCGCTTTCATTAGTGCCGATGGTGTAACAATGTTGCCGGATTCGACGCTTGACCGCGTCTTATCCGGCTCATAACTCGCGCACTACGCTAAGCCAATAAAAAATCCGGCAATGGTAGCGCTCATCAGGTTAGAAAGTGTCGCCGCTGCCAGCGCCCGTAAACCAAGCTGGGCGATTTCCGGTGCACGGTGTGGCGCAACCGCAGAAAACGCCCCCACCACCACCCCGATAGAACCAAAGTTAGCGAAACCGCACAACGCGAAAGAAATAATCGCCACGGTTTTAGCATCCAGAGTGCCAGCTGTTTGCAGATAAGGTGAGAAATTGAGGTAAGCGACAAATTCATTAATCGCCAGTTTCTGTCCAATCAAACTCCCGGCAAGATTCGCATCAGTCCAGTCAACACCCATTACCCACGCCAGTGGGGCCAGCAGGTAACCTAAAATGGACTCCAGCGAGGCATGTTCAAAACCAAACCAGCCGCCAACGCCGCCGATAATACCGTTAATTAACGCAATGATGGCGACAAATGCCATCACTACTGTCGCCACACCTGCGGCGATTTTCAGTCCGGTCATTGCCCCTGTAGCGGCGGCTTCAATAATGCTTTTTGGCGGTGTTTCGGTGAAAGAGAGGTTATTAAAGGAAACCTGCGAAGATTCGGTAGCCGGGCTTAACAGGCGGGCAAACAAGATCCCGCCGGGGATCGCCATTAACGATGCCGCTAGCAGATATTCCACAGGCACGCCCAGTGCGGCGTAACCAATCATTGTCGAACCAGCAATCGAGGCCATGCCACTACAAATAGCCGTAAATAATTCATTGCGATTCAGACGATCGATAAAGGGTTTGACGATTGCCGGAATTTCGTTTTGCCCGAGGAAAATGGTAGTGACAGCGACGAATGACTCAATCTTGCTGATATTCAATGCTTTCTGGAATATACCGCCGAGAATGCGAATTAAGATCCCCATCACACCGATGTAGTAGAGAATACTCACCAGTGCTGTAACGAAGATAATTGCCGGTAATACCCTGAAACCAAAGATAAATCCTGCGCCATCAAACAGCGTGTCCATTTTCGGCCCGACCAGCGAACCGAAGATAAATGCGCTACCCGCGTCGCTGTACGCCATCACTTTATGCACGCCAAAAGCGACTTTTTCAGCGACCCAACGCCCTGGCGGTAACCAAAGCATAATGCCGCCAATCACGACCTGTAACACTAACCCCGCGCCAACGGTACGCAGGCTGATCTTCTTCTTGTTTACTGACAGCAAAAACGCAATTGCCAGCAATACCACCATTCCCAGAACACTTCTCATGACATCCATAGTTATTATCTCTTCATGTCATTTTGGGCGACGGCTTTCTGCCCATCAGAAATAGCCGGGCCTGCATCTTGCGATACTGACCCGGCTTGTTATCAACACTTAATGGGTTTTGATGTAGCCGCGCACGCACTCTTCGACTAATCCCCAGAACCAGTCAGTATCAATAGTGATGCCGACTTTGGTATTGGCGGGCTTGCCAAGAACGCCCAGTTCGTCGCAGACCGTACGCCCATAGCAAGGGCCGCTGTTGACGTCCACTTCGACGTACATATCCTGGGTTTTAATGCCATCAGGGTTGATCAGATAACCGATGCAGGTGGCGTCGTGCACCGGGCCGCCAGCCAGGCCATAGTTTTCGAACTGGGTTTTGAGAGTGAAGTTCATGATGTCGCTGAACAGCTCTCCGGCAGGGCCGCCTGCCCTTTCCATCCGAGCAATCACGTCCGGGGTGCAAACGGTCTGGTTGGTGAGATCGAGGCCCATCATCACCAACGGAACGCCGGAGGTGAACACCACGCGTGCGGCTTCCGGGTCAGCAAAGATGTTGAACTCGGCAGATGGGGTGAAGTTGCCAGTACCGTAAGCGCCGCCCATCAGCACAATTTCACGGATTTTCGGCAGGATCGCGGGTTGCATACGCATTGCCACCGCGATGTTTGAAAGTGGGCCAACCGGCACCAGAGTGATATCGCCATCGCTTGCCATCAGGGTATCAATGATGTATTTCACCGCATGGGTACTTTCTGCCTGGCGGGTCAGCGGCTCGAATACCGGGCCATCAAGTCCGGTTTCACCGTGAATATTATCGGCAACGATTTGTTGCCGCATAATGGGCTGAGGCATCCCCGCATAAACCGGAACATTAATCTCCAGTTTCTGGCAAACATTCAGGCCATTAATTAATGTTTTATCAAGCGTCTGATTACCCGCCACAATGGTGATGCCTAATAAATCAATCACCGGATGTTTCGCGGCCATCATTATGGCAATAGCATCATCATGACCCGGATCACAATCCAGAATATTTTTTCTCTTTTCCATTGTTTATTTCCTCTGTTTCCAGTTGCGTTATTTTTTCTACAGCAAAGAAAATTCGACCGGGCCGATGATTGAATCTTAACAACAGCGTAAGTATGCTAAATATGAGAAATCTCATAGCGGATAAACATCGTGAAAGAAATCCACAATAATGACCTTAAGCAGCAATTGATGAGTGAATCTGCGTTTAAGGATTGCTTTTCAACGGATGTTTCAGCCGATACGCGGCTGTTTCATTTTTTAGCGCGTGACTACATTGTGCAGGAAGGGCAACAGCCGTCATGGCTGTTTTATCTGACGCGAGGCCGCGCCAGGCTTTACGCCACGCTTGCTAATGGTCGCGTGTCGCTGATCGATTTCTTTGCCGCCCCCTGTTTTATTGGTGAGATTGAGTTAATCGATAAAGACCATGAACCGCGTGCGGTGCAGGCTATTGAAGAGTGTTGGTGCCTTGCGCTCCCTATGAAACATTACCGTCCACTGTTATTAAACGACACCCTATTTTTACGAAAACTTTGCGTCACCTTAAGTCATAAAAATTATCGTAATATTGTTTCTTTAACTCAGAATCAATTATTTCCGTTAGTGAATCGCCTGGCAGCATTTATATTACTCTCGCAGGAAGGTGATCTTTATCACGAAAAGCATACGCAAGCGGCAGAGTATTTAGGCGTTTCTTATCGACATCTTTTATATGTTCTCGCGCAATTCATTCACGACGGTTTATTAATTAAAAGCAAGAAAGGGTATCTAATTAAAAACAGAAAGCAGTTATCAGGACTGGCACTGGAGTTGGACCCGGAAAATAAATTCTCAGGGATGATGCAGTAAAAATTATTTGCAATAGAGCGATTGCCGGATGTGACGCTAAATAAGCGCGTACATCCGGCAATGAAACTCAAGCTAAACCAATAAAGAACCCGGCAATGGTCGCGCTCATCAGGTTGGAAAGCGTTGCTGCTGCCAGCGCCCGTAAACCAAGCTGGGCGATTTCCGGTGCGCGTTTTGGCGAAATAGCCGAAAATGCCCCAACGACAACACCGATAGAACCAAAGTTAGCAAAACCACAAAGCGCAAAGGAGATAATCGCAATGGTTTTCACTTCCAGCGTGCCGCCCGTTTGCAGGTATGGGGAGAAGCTCAGGTAAGCGACGAATTCGTTAATCGCCAGTTTCTGCCCAATCAGGCTACCCGCCAGGTTGGCATCACTCCAGTCCACACCCATGATCCACGCCAGCGGTGCCAGCACATAGCCAAAAATACTTTCCAGAGAAGCATTGGCAAAACCAAACCAGCCGCCAATTCCGCCGATAATGCCATTAATCAGCGCAATAATTGCGACAAACGCCATTACCACCGTCGCCACACCAGCGGCGATTTTCAACCCGGTCATCGCACCGCTCGCCGCTGCTTCGATAAAGCTTTTTGGCGGTGTTTCGCTGAACGACAGATTTTCAAATGTGACCTGCGAAGGCTCGGTTGCCGGGCTAAGAATACGTGCAAACAAAATCCCGCCAGGGATCGCCATCAGCGATGCCGCTAACAGGTAGTCAATTGGTACGCCCATTCCGGCATAACCAATCATCATCGAACCAGCAATGGACGCCATCCCGCTACAAATTGCGGTAAACAACTCGTTGCGATTCATGCGATCGATAAACGGTTTAACGATCGCCGGGATCTCATTTTGCCCGAGGAAAATAGTGGTAACCGCAACAAAAGATTCGATTTTGCTGATGTTGAGGGCTTTCTGGAAAATGCTGCCAAGGATGCGGATTAGCAGCCCCATCACGCCAATGTAGTACAGCAGGCTGATGAGCGCAGTGACGAAGATAATCGCCGGGAGTACGCGAAAGGCGAAGATAAAGCCCGCGCCATCAAACAGGACATCCATTTTCGGCCCGACCAATGAACCAAAAATAAAGGCACTACCGGCATCACTGTAAGACATCACTTTATGAACGCCTAATGCCGCCTGCTCTACCGCCCATTTTCCTGGTGGAAAATAGAGCATGATGCCGCCAATGGCGATTTGTAGCAGCAGCGCGGCTCCAACCGTGCGCAAACTGATGCTCTTTTTATTCACTGACAACAAAAATGCTATTGCCAGTAACACCACCATCCCCACAACACTTCTCATTATATCCATAATGATTTTCCCTTCATGCCAGTAAACCCGGCGTCAGCGCCAGGTTTTGGTATGTATGATCAGTACGGGCGACGGCTTTCTGCCCGTCAGAAATTAACCCGCGAGACGCTGGTATTCTTTGGCAATTTCACTCGCCAGAATGGCGTTGTTGAACACCAGTTGGATGTTGGATTTCAGGCTGTCACCGCCAGTCAGTTCAGCAACACGAGCCAGCAGGAACGGTGTGCTTTCTTTACCAATAACGCCCTGCTCTTCGGCTTCGGCAACGGCTTGATCTATGGCTGCATTGATAGATTCCTCCGGCATCGCAAACTGTTCCGGGATCGGATTTGCCACCACCAGGCCACCGTTCAGCCCGCTTTGCCATTTCACCGCCATTGCATGGGCAATTTCACTGGCGCTGTCGAGACGAATACTGACGTCAAACGGGCTGGTACGGCAGAAAAACGCAGGCAGCGCTTTGGTCTGATAGCCAATTAACGGCACACCGAAGGTTTCTAAATACTCAGTGGTTAATCCTAAATCGAGAATAGATTTCGCCCCGGCACAAACAACGGTGACATTAGTATTTGCCAGTTCTTGCAAATCGGCAGAAATATCGAAGGTATGTTCCGCCCCGCGATGCACACCACCAATTCCCCCTGTGGCAAATACTTTAATTCCGGCAAGCGCCGCAATAATCATCGTTGAAGCAACGGTAGTTGCGCCATTTTTTCCGGCGGCAACAACAAAAGGTAAATCGCGACGACTAACTTTGGTCACGTTATGCCCTTCACTACCCAGCAATTCAATTTCTTCTTTGCTTAAACCCACTTTCATCACGCCGCCAATAATGGCGATAGTGGCAGGTACAGCGCCCTGTTTACGAATAGTTTCTTCAACTTCAATTGCGGTCTGGGCATTTTGTGGGAACGGCATCCCGTGAGAAATAATGGTCGATTCCAGCGCCACAACCGGTTTTTTGTTTTTTAAAGCGTCCTGCACTTCCGGGGAAATTTGTAATAATTCAGGGGAAATTTTTAATTCAGACATTCTGCGTTCTCCACTAACGATATAACGTTGGCAATCGATAAATCGGGGTTATTGGTGTATTCACAGGAGAGCGCCATTGACGAACATCCCTGTGCGAAACGAACAGATTCGGCAAACGGCATTCCGTCTACCCAACACGAAGCAAGTCCCGCCATCATGGCATCGCCCGCTCCGGTAACATTAATGACATTGGTTTTGATCGGCGCAGACCAACCACTTTCACCGCTGATATCACTGTAATAAACGCCGTCGCCGCCCATGCTCATTACCAGTCGGTTCAGGCCATGTTGATGGAACCAGGCAGCAACTTTTGCCACATCTTCACGCCCTGACAAAGCAATCCCACTCAAGGTTTCCGCTTCAAGGCGGTTTGGCTTCAGGGTGTGGATCTGATTTAGACGGTCACGCACTTTGACACATTTCCATGCCGAAACCGGATCGACAAATACAGGTACATTGGCGGCATTATCCAGAATCCATGCCAGTGCCTCTTCACTGATATTACAGTCCGCGACAATGACCTTTGCCCTTTGAATAAATTCACGGTGCTGTGCGAGATATTCAGCTGTAATAGCGTTGCTAATATTCATGTCATTTATAGCAACCAGCATTTCACCGGTATTATCGAGTAATGATAAATAGCTCGACGTGTTTTCTCCCGGCACAATCAGGCATTTATCGACATAAACACCAGATTGATTGGTTTGCGTTAGCAACGATTGACCATAAAAATCACTGCCTACTGCGCTCAGTAGCCAGGATTTATTCCCCAGCAACGCCAGGTTTTGTGCAATATTGCGCCCGACTCCACCAGGCGTAAATTTTATTTTACCTGGATTTGAATCCGCATAATTTAATGATTCATGTGAATATCCGGCGACATCAATATTCGCCGAACCTATAATTACGACATAATCCTTTTCGCGCATAGCACGTCCTCTGGTAAAAAATTACCAACCCTGTCAATCCACAAGAATATTGATACTGCAAAGACGGTTTAAACATGTGTTCATATTTAAACATGTGCTCATAGTATGCATGTTTTACGTAAAGTAAATTACCGCCAGAGAGGCAAAATGGGCAGATTTGAGCAGGCTCACAAAACGCGATTAAATGCCTGAATTATAAAAACGGGGAATTTGTGACGGGATGCACAGAACAGGAACAATAAAAAAGGGCAGAAATTAATCTGCCCTTGAGGAAATAACCTTAGTGTTTGATGAAGGTTTCAGGTTTCTACTAAAAGATAAAACCATTTAAATTCATAAAATTACATTCACAAACCGGTCATTCTCTTTGCGCGCATCAAATGTTACAGGGCAGGAAATTTCTGCCCTGTAACACACCTTTTATTACGCTGCTTTCGCTACTGCGTCCACTTCCGGACGTTTCAGGAAGGCATAGGCCAGACCCGCCACCAGCGTACCGGCAATAATGGCTACCAGGTAACCCAGTACCGGCGTAATAGCGCCAGGGATCAGCAGAACAAACAGACCACCGTGCGGTGCCATCAGTTTCGCACCAATCGCCATTGAGATTGCGCCAGTCAGCGCCCCACCCACGATACAGCACGGCAGCACACGCATCGGATCACGAGCAGCAAACGGAATTGCACCTTCCGAAATGAAGCACAGTCCCAATACCAGAGCGGCTTTGCCACCTTCCTGCTGCGCTTTGTCGAATTTGCGACGCGCCACCATTGTTGCCAGGCCCATTGCCAGCGGTGGCACCATACCTGCCGCCATAATCGCCGCCATCGGGCCATAGGTTTGAGTACTCAGCAGACCCACACCGAATGCGTACGCTGCTTTGTTTACCGGACCGCCCATGTCAGTACACATCATGCCACCGAGGATCGCCCCCAGCAGAACCGCATTCGCAGTCCCCATGGTCTGCAGCCAGTGAGTCAACCCTTCGAGAATGCCAGCAACCGGTTTACCGATCAGGTAGATCATCGCCAGACCGACCACCAGACTGGAAATTAGCGGAATGATCAGAATCGGTTTCAGCGCCTCCATACTCTGTGGCAGTTTCAATTGCGTACTGATTAACTTCGCAATGTAACCAGCCAGGAAGCCCGCAATAATACCGCCAATGAAGCCAGAACCAGTGCTGACCGCCAGCATACCGCCAATCAGACCCGGCGTGAGACCCGGACGATCGGCAATGGAGAAGGCAATATAACCTGCCAGTACCGGCACCATCAGCGCAAAGGCTGAACCACCACCAATCTGCATCAGCGCCGCTGCCAACGTACCCGGCTCTTTAAACGCTTCGATACCAAAAGCAAAAGAAAGCGCGATACACAGACCACCTGCAACGACCATCGGCAGCATGTAAGAAACGCCCGTCAGCAAGTGACGGTAAGCGCCTGCACTCTCTTTCTTACCTTCAGTGGTCGCTGTTTGAGTTTTGCCCGCCGGTTCATACGGCGTTGCTTCAGCAACCGCTTTATCCAGTTCCTGCGCGGTTTTCTTCAGCGCCAGACCGGTAGAGGTGCGATACATCGGTTTACCAGCAAATTTCGCCAGATCCACTTCAATATCTGCCGCCACAATCACCAGATCCGCTGCGGCTACTTCTTCGGGGGTGATTGCATTACCCGCGCCAACCGAACCACGGGTTTCAACTTTCACCCACCAGCCACGTTTTTTCGCTTCGGTTTCAATGGCTTCAGCCGCCATAAAGGTGTGTGCTACGCCAGTCGGGCAAGCAGTCACCGCAACTACGCGTTTCGGACCGCTGGCGGCAACCGGTGCTGGCGCAGCGACCGGCGCAGTGTAAGGTTTCGCATGGCCTTTGGCTTCACTCAGGAACAGCTCAGGGTGCGCAACTGCCCGGGAAATATCGCCCAGCCAGACATTTTTACCGTTCAGCGCGCTGTCGTTCGGGATGGAATCACCGAGAACAATCGCCATTTCAGCGTCATTCGGATTGTCGATGATTTCCAGTTTTGCTTTTCGCGCCGCCGCGCCCAGCAGGGTCTTCGCCATATAGGCGCGTGCCTGACCGAGATTAGCGTCAATAATCAGCAGCGTTTTCATTATGCCTCTCCTGCTGTCAGTTAAAAGGTTGTAAGTCGACGCGCGCCATCATTGCGGCCAACTGCGGACGATCGGTAATACCCACATTGCTTTGACTTACCGCCAGGGCTGCAACAGCTGTCGCCAGACGCAGTGTGTGTTCACTGGATTCACGCATCAGCAAGCCATAAATCAGGCCACCAACCATAGAATCCCCTGCGCCAACGGTGCTTACGACATCGACTGACGGTGGTTTGGCGATCCATTCGCCGGAGGCATTAACCCAAAGCGCGCCTTCGGCACCCAGTGAAATAACGACATGCGCGATACCTTGTTCACGCAGCGCATGCGCAGCTTCAATCACATCTTTCATTTCAGGCAGTTTACGGCCTGCCCAGATTTCCAGCTCGCGGCGGTTAGGTTTCACCAGCCACGGTGCCGCTTTCAAACCTGCTACTAACGCTTCGCGGCTACTATCAAAGATAATGCAAGGACACTGACTACGCAGGCGAGTCATCCAGTCGGTGAACGCTTCCGGGCTGACGCCTGACGGTAAGCTTCCGCTGACACAGACCATATCGAACTGACCGAGCCAGCTCAGAGAATCAGTCACAAAGCGTTCCCAGTCGGCGGGGGTGACTTCAAAACCCGAGAAGTTGAAGTCGGTCACTTCGCCGTCTTTTTCCGTCAGCTTAACGTTAATTCGGGTGCGCCCCTGTACAACCTGGAAACGGTTGGCAATGCCCAGCTCGCTGAACAGTTGCTGAAAACCATCCTGATTGTCTTTACCGAGGAAGCCGCCAACGGTGACATCAATTCCCAGGTCTTTTAATACTTTGGCCACGTTGATGCCTTTACCCGCCGCATGCAGACCGGTGGTTTTCACCAGGTTCACTTCGCCGCGTTCAATTTCCGGGCAGAAACCAACAAGGTCATAAGCCGGATTAAGGGTGATAGTAGCAACACGTCTGCTCATTATGCGCCCTCCCCAAGACCAGCAGCGATAGCGTCGCCAATGGCTTTCAGCGCCTGTTCAGCATCTGCACCCTGGGCGGTAAAGCGTAGGCGATGACCTTTCTTAACGCCAAGTGCCACAACTTTCATCAGACTACGTCCGTTTGCCGGTTTGCCGGTGCCATCAAGGTTTGTCACGGTAATATCACTGTTAAATTGTTTAATGGTATTGACCAGCATGGTACCTGGACGAGCATGCAGGCCGTGTTCATTGCGCACCACAAACTCCGCGCTTAACACGTCGTCGGTCGGCGCATCATCGCTGGTCAGCAACGCCAGCAACGTTGCCGCATCCGCTTTCAGCAAGCGGTCAGCTTTATTGTCGAGTAACAAATCAGCGAGACGCTTAAGAACCGCAATGGGCTGATCGTCATTCATCGCCACACTCACCAGCATGGCTGCCGTTTCGCCGTCCACATCAAAAGCATTTGCCGCACGGCTTACCGCAATCGCGCTACGCAGATTGCCTTCGGCGCTATCGCTCAGCCAGATACCCTGTCCGAGGTTCAGCGGTTGTTCATTGATGGCTTTGGTGACGAAAGTGGCGTCAACTGCCCCCGCCTCTTTCAGACGAGCAGCGTTCAGCGCCTGAAGAGTCAGCAGATCGCTGGCGACGATATCCAGCGTCAGCATTTCGTTGTCGAGCTTCAGCTGCTCACTCTGCTTTTCGCCCATCAGCAATGCGCGAAGTTCTTCTGCTGTTGTTGCTGACTTCAGTTGTTCAGCAACGGAATCATCGCTCAGTACGTGGGTCAGCTGGCGTAGCAGGCCCAAATGTTCATCCGAGCTGGCAGCAATACCGATCGCCACGTACGCTACCTGGCCGTCACCCCAGGTGACGCCTTCCGGGAACTGAAATACCTGAACGCCGGTTTTCAGCACCTGATCGCGGGTGTCGGTAGTGCCGTGTGGAATAGCAATACCATTGCCGAGGAACGTAGAGGTTTGCTGTTCGCGCGCCAGCATGCCATTGACGTAGCCTTCAGCTACATTACCGGCCTGCACCAGCGCCGCAGCGACCTGGCGAATCGCCTCTTCTTTGTCTCCGGCCTTTTCGCCCGGATGGATGTCCTGTACGGATAACTGGAACATAGTTCTCCTCTCTTGCTGAATTGAAACGATTCAGCTTCTATGAGAAAAAAAGCGCCAACCTGGCTTAGGGTTAAAGACAAGATCGCGCTGAAACGTTTCAAGAAAGCATAATACTTCTGTTTCAGCACGCAAGGAAAGCCGTAAAGTTATGAGCAAAAGTTTGATGTGCTGCACAATTTTTTGTCATTTTTCCTAATTGCTGATGGGAAAATCCGTTATCAGCAATTTCATTTCAGCAGCGTCAGCAGCCAATCAGCAACAGTGAAATGGCATTTTGATTATTCGTGGCGCTTTTGATTTCGCTGTCTGTTTATTTTCTGACAAGCAGCGTAAACTCCGCGTCTTCCTCTTCCAGTGATCGACCAGCATGCATAACTCCCCCGCAGTCTCCAGCGCGAAATCGTTTGACCTGACCTCGACGGCGTTTTTAATCGTTGCTTTTCTCACCGGTATTGCGGGCGCTCTGCAAACCCCGACACTCAGTATTTTTCTTACTGATGAAGTACATGCCCGCCCGGCGATGGTGGGATTCTTCTTTACCGGCAGCGCTGTCATTGGGATTCTGGTAAGTCAGTTTCTCGCCGGGCGCTCTGATAAGCGCGGCGATCGCAAATCGCTGATTGTCTTTTGCTGCCTGTTAGGCGTGCTGGCCTGCACTCTTTTTGCCTGGAATCGCAACTACTTTGTTTTGCTATTCGTTGGCGTCTTTCTTAGCAGCTTTGGCTCGACTGCTAACCCGCAAATGTTTGCCCTCGCCCGTGAACATGCTGACAAAACCGGACGTGAAGCGGTGATGTTCAGCTCTTTTTTACGCGCTCAGGTTTCACTGGCATGGGTCATTGGCCCGCCGCTGGCTTATGCCTTAGCGATGGGTTTCAGCTTTACGGTAATGTATCTGAGCGCAGCGGTAGCGTTTATTGTTTGCGGCGTGATGGTGTGGCTGTTTTTACCGTCGATGCAAAAAGAACTTCCACTGGCGACCGGCACGGTTGAAGCGCCGCGCCGTAACCGTCGCGATACGCTGCTGCTGTTTGTCATTTGTACATTGATGTGGGGCTCGAACAGCCTGTACATCATCAACATGCCGCTATTTATTATCAACGAACTGCATCTTCCCGAGAAACTGGCCGGTGTGATGATGGGGACCGCCGCCGGGCTGGAAATCCCGACCATGTTGATTGCCGGATATTTCGCCAAACGTCTGGGTAAGCGTTTCTTAATGCGCGTTGCTGCCGTGGGTGGCGTCTGTTTTTACGCAGGAATGCTGATGGCGCATTCACCTGTCATTCTGTTGGGCTTGCAGCTGCTAAATGCTATTTTTATTGGCATTCTGGGTGGCATCGGGATGCTCTATTTTCAGGATTTGATGCCCGGTCAGGCAGGTTCAGCCACCACGCTCTATACCAACACTTCGCGCGTGGGCTGGATCATCGCAGGATCAGTGGCGGGCATCGTCGCCGAGATCTGGAATTATCACGCTGTGTTCTGGTTTGCGATGGTGATGATTATCGCCACTCTGTTTTGCTTACTACGGATTAAAGATGTTTAAGGCGCGGTCAGGATTTCCAGATCGATAAGCCAGGTCATCGCCTGCTGACGCGAGTTACCGCACATTTCAGCGCTGGCTTGTAAGCCTGCACAGACTTTCGGTCGCAGTGGCGAGGTGAAAATTTTACAGCGTTGCTGTTCATCAAGCTGAATGCAGGGCGTATTGGCGGGCTTGCCATCTGGCATACCGGGAATAGGGCTGGAAATTGAAGGGGCAGTGCAACACGCCCCGCAACCCGGACGGCATTCCATACGTTGTTCTCTTAAGGTTAACCACCGGATTGATGAGCGCGCACAGTACCACCTTTTTTGCACCAGCAAAAGTGCGAATACCACTTGCCCGAAAGGCCCGTCGCGAGTACTTTGTCGCGATATTTTTGACATTTTCGACTACAGGAATTTTTCGATGCCAAGAGCGAACGAAATTAAAAAAGGTATGGTACTGAATTACAACGGCAAACTGCTGCTGGTTAAGGATATTGATATTCAGTCGCCCACTGCCCGCGGTGCCGCTACGCTGTACAAAATGCGTTTTTCTGATGTCCGTACCGGGCTGAAAGTAGAAGAGCGTTTCAAAGGAGATGATATCGTTGACACCGTGACGCTGACCCGCCGTTACGTTGACTTCTCCTATGTCGATGGCAACGAATATGTCTTTATGGATAAAGAAGACTATACCCCGTATACCTTCACCAAAGATCAGATTGAAGAAGAGTTGCTGTTTATGCCAGAGGGCGGCATGCCGGACATGCAGGTGCTGACCTGGGACGGTCAACTGCTGGCGCTTGAGCTGCCGCAGACCGTTGATCTGGAAATCGTTGAAACCGCACCTGGCATCAAAGGGGCATCTGCCAGCGCCCGTAACAAACCGGCGACATTGAGCACTGGTCTGGTGATTCAGGTACCAGAATACTTAAGCCCGGGCGAAAAAATTCGTATCCATATCGAAGAACGCCGTTATATGGGTCGTGCTGACTAACTTCAGCCGCATGCAGAAAAGGGATAGCTCAGGCTGTCCCTTTTTTAATTTATTATACCAATCTTCTATTTTGCGCTTCCTGAACACCTTACGTCCTCAATTTTCACTCGTTGATTGATCGCCCTCACACTTCATCGTATTAACAATCCAGACCAATTTCAATTGCTGTCATATAACTTTACACTGTCATTGTTAATTAATCGTTACTAAGACGTGACTCCTATGAATACAATCGCCTCCGTTACGCTCCCGCATCATGTACACGCTCCACGCTACGATCGCCAGCAGTTGCAATCACGTATCGTTCATTTTGGCTTTGGAGCCTTTCACCGCGCACATCAGGCGTTACTGACCGATCGTGTGCTGAATGCCCAGGGCGGTGACTGGGGGATCTGTGAAATCAGCTTGTTCAGCGGTGATCAACTGATGAGCCAGCTCCGCGCACAGAACCATTTATATACCGTGCTGGAGAAAGGGGCGGACGGCAATCAGGCGATAATTGTCGGTGCCGTTCACGAATGCCTTAATGCAAAACTGGATTCCTTAGCGGCAATTATTGAGAAATTTTGCGAGCCACAGGTGGCAATTGTTTCCCTGACGATTACCGAAAAAGGCTATTGTATTGACCCGGCCACCGGTGCACTCGACACCAGCAATCCGCGGATTATTCACGATCTACAAAACCCTGAAGAACCTCACTCCGCGCCGGGTATTCTCGTCGAAGCACTGAAACGACGCCGTGAACGCGGCCTTGCACCGTTTACCGTACTCTCCTGCGACAATATTCCCGACAATGGCCATGTGGTGAAAAACGCGGTGCTGGGGATGGCGGAAAAACGTTCACCAGAACTCGCCGGGTGGATAAAAGAACACGTCAGTTTTCCGGGAACCATGGTCGACCGTATTGTTCCGGCAGCAACCGACGAATCACTGGCGGAAATCAGCCAGCATCTGGGGGTGAATGATCCCTGCGCGATTAGCTGCGAACCGTTTATCCAGTGGGTGGTGGAAGATAACTTCGTCGCTGGGCGTCCTGCCTGGGAAGTCGCAGGTGTACAAATGGTGAATGATGTCCTGCCATGGGAAGAGATGAAACTGCGTATGCTTAATGGCAGCCACTCTTTTCTCGCTTATCTGGGTTACCTCTCAGGATTCGCCCATATCAGTGATTGCATGCAGGATCGCGCATTTCGCCATGCCTCCAGAACATTAATGCTGGATGAGCAAGCGCCAACATTGCGAATTAAAGATGTCGATTTAACACAATATGCGGATAAGTTAATTGCACGTTTTGCTAATCCGGCGCTGAAACATAAGACCTGGCAAATCGCGATGGATGGCAGCCAGAAATTACCGCAACGTATGCTGGCAGGTATTCGCATACATCTGGGGCGCGAAACGGACTGGTCGTTGCTGGCATTAGGCGTTGCAGGCTGGATGCGTTACGTCAGCGGCGTTGATGATGCCGGAAATGCCATTGATGTTCGCGATCCGCTTAGCGATAAAATTCGCGAACTTGTTGCGGGCAGTAGCAGTGAACAACGCGTAACCGCCCTGCTTTCCCTGCGTGAAGTTTTCGGTGATGATCTGCCAGATAACCCGCATTTTGTGCAGGCTATCGAACAAGCCTGGCAACAAATCGCACAATTCGGCGCGCATCAGGCGCTATTAAACACCCTCAAAATTTAACGATTTCTGCGGTTAAAGCGGATGAAGCTCGCCTTCGTCCGCTCCCCCCTTCTCTTTTCTGCCTTTTTTAGCCAGGATTAACGCTCAGTTAACTTACCAGAGTATTGCGGAGCCGTTGTGACCAGGACCAACCTCATCACCGGTTTTCTCGGCAGCGGGAAAACCACGTCGATTCTTCATCTGTTAGCCCATAAAGATCCCAACGAAAAATGGGCGGTACTGGTTAATGAATTTGGGGAAGTCGGAATTGATGGTGCTTTGCTCGCCGATAGCGGCGCATTGTTGAAAGAGATCCCCGGCGGCTGCATGTGCTGCGTTAATGGTTTACCCATGCAGGTAGGATTGAATACCTTACTGCGTCAGGGAAAACCAGACCGCTTGTTGATAGAGCCGACCGGACTGGGTCATCCGAAACAGATCCTAGATCTCTTAACCGCGCCCGTGTATGAACCGTGGATAGATCTGCGCGCCACGTTGTGCATTCTCGATCCACGCCTGCTGCTGGACGAAAAAAGCGCCAGCAATGAAAACTTCCGTGACCAGCTGGCTGCCGCAGACATTATTGTCGCCAATAAATCCGACCGTGCGACGCCCGAAAGTGAGCAAGCGCTACAGCGCTGGTGGCAGCAAAATGGTGGCGATCGGCAATTAATTCACAGCGAGCATGGGAAAGTTGACGGTCATCTTCTGGATTTGCCGCGTCGCAATTTAGCCGAGTTGCCCGCCAGCGCCGCACATTCTCATCATCATAGCGTGAAAAAAGGGTTAGCAGCGTTAAGCCTGCCAGAGCATCAACGCTGGCGTCGCAGTCTGAACAGCGGACAAGGGCATCAGGCCTGTGGCTGGATATTCGACGCTGATACGGTATTCGACACCATTGGCATTCTGGAATGGGCGCGACTTGCACCGGTGGAACGCGTCAAAGGCGTGATGCGTATTCCCGAAGGGCTGGTGCGAATCAACCGTCAGGGCGATGACCTGCACATTGAAACGCAAAACGTTGCGCCACCGGACAGTCGTATTGAGCTGATTTCCAGCAGCGAAGCTGACTGGAATGCCTTGCAGAGCGCGCTGTTGAAGCTTCGTTTAGCGACTACCGCGTAAGGTTGCCTGCGTTTTTCAGTAAGATAATTAGAGAAAATATGATTAAAAATTTGCCGCAAATAGTGTTGTTGAATATTGTCGGCCTCGCGCTGTTTCTTTCCTGGTATATTCCCGTTAATCATGGATTCTGGTTGCCGATTGATGCGGATATTTTTTATTTCTTTAATCAGAAACTGGTCGAAAGTAAGGCCTTTTTGTGGCTGGTTGCATTGACCAACAATCGCGCTTTCGACGGTTGTTCTCTGCTGGCGATGGGAATGTTGATGCTGAGTTTCTGGCTGAAAGAAAACGCCCCTGGCAGACGACGTATCGTGATTATTGGTCTGGTCATGCTATTAACTGCAGTGGTATTAAACCAGCTGGGTCAGGCATTAATTCCTGTAAAACGGGCCAGCCCAACATTGACTTTTACCAATATTAACCGCGTCAGCGAACTGCTCTCTGTCCCCACGAAAGATGCCTCACGAGATAGCTTTCCCGGCGATCACGGTATGATGCTGCTTATTTTTTCGGCATTCATGTGGCGTTATTTCGGCAAAGTTGCAGGCCTTATCGCCCTTATTATTTTTGTGGTTTTTGCATTTCCCAGAGTAATGATTGGCGCACACTGGTTTACTGACATCATTGTAGGTTCGATGACCGTGATATTGATCGGTTTGCCCTGGGTGTTGCTGACGCCATTAAGTGATCGATTAATCACCTTTTTTGACAAATCACTACCGGGAAAAAACAAACATTTCCAAAACAAATAACTCACAGTAATTAACATCATCAGGGTTATTTTTATAGTGAGGATAATCCTGATGATGCGCACCGTGCTTTCATCCATCGCGCGCAAAAATCATTCTCTAAGTAAATGAATGGATTGCATGCGTTTCACTCAATCGTACTTTAATTGACCAATCCCGCTTATTAACTTTCTGTATCACTTTTTCTTATAAAAAATCATGTAAAACCGCTCGCCAAGACCGCACCAATCGGGTAATCTCGAACTCGTTTTGCCTCGGCGGTAGATTATCCTCACAGCATATAATTTTGTGCGTTAGTCCACAGATTTGGCCTTAAGGAATTGTTTCAACATGCCCAGGTAATTAGTCTCGTGTCGCTTGGCATTTTTTTATAACGATATTTGTCGTTAAGGACTTCAAGGGAAAACAAACAACATGGTCAAATCTCAACCGATTTTGAGATATATCTTGCGCGGAATCCCCGCGATTGCAGTAGCGGTTCTGCTTTCTGCATGTAGTGCAAATAACACCGCAAAGAATATGCATCCTGAGACACGTGCAGTGGGTAGTGAAACATCATCACTGCAAGCTTCTCAGGATGAATTTGAAAACCTGGTTCGTAATGTCGACGTAAAATCGCGAATTATGGATCAGTATGCTGACTGGAAAGGCGTACGCTATCGTCTGGGCGGCAGCACTAAAAAAGGTATCGATTGTTCTGGTTTCGTACAGCGTACATTCCGTGAGCAATTTGGCTTAGAACTTCCGCGTTCGACTTACGAACAGCAGGAAATGGGTAAATCTGTTTCCCGCAGTAATTTGCGTACGGGTGATTTAGTTCTGTTCCGTGCCGGTTCAACGGGACGCCATGTCGGTATTTATATCGGCAACAATCAGTTTGTCCATGCTTCCACCAGCAGTGGTGTTATTATTTCCAGCATGAATGAACCGTACTGGAAGAAGCGTTACAACGAAGCACGCCGGGTTCTCAGCCGCAGCTAATAAACCGTTTGGATGCAATCCCTTGGCTATCCTGACGAGTTAACTGAAAGCACTGCTTAGGCAGTGCTTTTTTGTTTTCATTCATCAGAGAAAATGATGTTTCCGCGTCTTGATCCAGGCTATAGTCCGGTCATTGTTATCTTTTAAATGTTGTCGTAATTTCAGGAAATTAACGGAATCATGTTCATACGCGCTCCCAATTCTGGACGTAAGCTCCTGCTTACCTGCATTGTTGCAGGCGTGATGATTGCGATACTGGTGAGCTGCCTTCAGTTTTTAGTGGCCTGGCATAAGCACGAAGTCAAATACGACACACTGATTACCGACGTACAAAAGTATCTCGATACCTATTTTGCCGACCTGAAATCCACTACTGACCGGCTCCAGCCGCTGACCTTAGATACCTGCCAGCAGGCTAACCCCGAACTGACTGCCCGCGCGGCGTTTAGCATGAATGTCCGTACGTTTGTGCTGGTAAAAGATAAAAAAACATTCTGTTCATCTGCGACTGGTGAGATGGACATTCCACTCAATGAATTGATTCCGGCGCTCGACATTAATAAAAACGTCGATATGGCGATCTTACCCGGCACGCCGATGGTGCCGAACAAACCCGCAATCGTCATTTGGTATCGCAACCCGTTGTTGAAAAATAGTGGCGTGTTTGCCGCGCTGAATCTCAATCTGACACCTTCACTCTTCTATAGCTCACGGCAGGAAGATTACGATGGTGTCGCCCTCATTATTGGTAATACTGCGCTATCTACCTTTTCGTCACGTTTGATGAATGTTAATGAATTAACCGACATGCCGGTCCGTGAAACTAAAATTGCGGGCATTCCTCTGACCGTTCGGCTTTATGCAGATGACTGGACATGGAACGATGTGTGGTACGCATTTTTACTGGGCGGCATGAGTGGAACTGTCGTTGGCCTGCTTTGCTATTACCTGATGAGCGTACGTATGCGCCCCGGCAGAGAAATCATGGCCGCCATCAAGCGCGAACAATTTTACGTGGCGTATCAACCGGTGGTGGATACACAATCTTTGCGAGTAACGGGCCTGGAAGTACTGCTACGCTGGCGGCATCCTGTCGCGGGAGAAATTCCCCCGGATGCCTTCATTAACTTTGCCGAATCGCAAAAGATGATTGTGCCGCTGACTCAGCACCTGTTTGAGTTAATTGCCCGCGATGCCGCAGAATTAGAAAAAGTACTGCCGGTAGGCGTCAAATTTGGCATTAACATTGCGCCGGACCATCTGCACAGCGAAAGCTTTAAAGCAGATATCCAGAAACTGCTCACTTCCCTACCCGCGCACCACTTCCAGATTGTGCTGGAAATTACCGAGCGCGATATGCTGAAAGAGCAAGAAGCCACGCAACTCTTTGCCTGGCTACACTCGGTCGGCATAGAAATTGCTATTGATGACTTCGGTACCGGGCACAGCGCGCTTATCTACCTTGAGCGTTTTACGCTCGATTATCTGAAAATTGACCGTGGATTTATCAACGCCATCGGTACGGAAACGATCACTTCACCCGTACTTGACGTGGTGCTGACGCTGGCGAAACGTCTCAATATGCTTACGGTTGCTGAAGGGGTCGAAACGCCGGAACAGGCGCGATGGCTAAGCGAACGCGGCGTTAATTTCATGCAAGGCTACTGGATTAGTCGCCCGTTACCGCTGGACGATTTTGTCCGCTGGCTGAAGAAACCGTATACGCCGCAGTGGTAAGGTGTGCTTACGTCCCTTATTATTCATAGTGAAAGCATGCCGGATTGCGGCTAATGATGAGTAAAAGGAAATCCGTTGCAGATGATTGTGCGCATACTGCTGCTGTTTATCGCTCTGTTCACCTTCGGTGCGCAGGCGCAGGCTATCAAGGAAAGCTATGCCTTTGCCGTGCTGGGCGAACCCCGGTACGCCTTTAATTTCAACCATTTTGATTATGTGAACCCCGCCGCGCCAAAAGGGGGGCAGATAACGTTGTCAGCCCTCGGCACCTTCGATAATTTCAACCGCTATGCACTGCGCGGCAACCCGGGCGCACGCACCGAGCAGCTGTACGACACGCTATTTACGACTTCCGATGACGAACCAGGCAGTTATTACCCGCTGATTGCTGAAAGTGCACGCTATGCTGACGATTATTCCTGGGTGGAGGTCGCTATTAATCCGCGCGCCCGTTTTCATGATGGTTCGCCCATTACTGCCCGCGATGTAGAGTTTACTTTTCAAAAATTTATGACCGAAGGCGTGCCGCAATTTCGTCTGGTCTACAAAGGCACCACCGTCAAAGCCATTGCACCATTAACCGTGCGTATTGAGTTAGCTAAACCCGGCAAAGAAGATATGCTGAGTCTGTTTTCGCTGCCGGTATTTCCAGAAAAGTACTGGAAGAATCACAAACTTAGCGACCCGCTCGCCACGCCTCCGCTTGCCAGTGGTCCGTACCGAATTACGTCCTGGAAAATGGGGCAAAATATTGTCTATTCCCGCGTGAAAGATTACTGGGCAGCAAACTTACCGGTAAACCGTGGACGCTGGAATTTCGACACCATTCGCTACGATTATTACCTCGATGATAATGTCGCCTTTGAAGCGTTTAAAGCCGGTGCCTTTGATTTGCGTATGGAAAACGACGCCAAAAACTGGGCCACGCGCTATACCGGTAAAAATTTCGATAAGAAATACATCATCAAAGATGAGCAAAAGAACGAATCAGCCCAGGATACGCGCTGGCTGGCGTTTAATATCCAACGTCCGGTATTCAGCGATCGCCGGGTGCGGGAAGCGATCACTCTCGCCTTTGACTTTGAATGGATGAACAAAGCGTTGTTTTACAATGCCTGGAGTCGCACGAACAGTTATTTTCAGAATACCGAATACGCGGCCAGAAATTACCCCGACGCCGCGGAGCTGGTGCTTCTGGCACCAATGAAAAAAGATCTACCGCCAGAAGTCTTCACGCAAATCTACCAGCCGCCGGTATCCAAAGGCGATGGCTACGATCGTGACAACCTGTTAAAAGCCGACAAACTTCTCAACGAAGCGGGCTGGGTGCTGAAGGGTCAGCAACGCGTAAATGCCACAACGGGTCAGCCGCTCAGATTTGAGTTATTGCTACCTTCGAGCAGCAATAGTCAGTGGGTATTGCCGTTCCAGCACAGCCTGCAACGGCTGGGTATCAACATGGACATTCGCAAAGTGGATAACTCGCAAATCACCAACCGCATGCGCAGTCGCGACTATGACATGATGCCGCGCGTATGGCGGGCGATGCCGTGGCCCAGTTCCGATTTACAGATTTCCTGGTCATCGGAATATATCAATTCCACTTATAATGCCCCCGGCGTGCAAAGCCCGGTTATCGACTCGCTGATCAACCAAATTATTGCCGCGCAGGGAAATAAAGAAAAATTACTGCCGTTGGGGCGAGCACTGGATCGCGTATTAACGTGGAATTATTACATGCTGCCAATGTGGTATATGGCGGAAGACCGTCTCGCCTGGTGGGATAAATTCTCTCAACCCGCAGTGCGCCCTGTTTACAGCCTGGGTATCGATACCTGGTGGTATGACGTTAATAAAGCGGCCAAACTGCCGTCAGCCAGACTACAGGGAGAGTAGATGGGCGCTTATCTGATTCGCCGTCTGTTGCTGGTGATCCCAACGTTATGGGCGATTATCACTATCAACTTTTTCATCGTGCAAATTGCGCCTGGCGGTCCGGTCGACCAGGCTATCGCCGCCATTGAGTTTGGTAATGCCGGAGTATTACCCGGCGCAGGCGGTGAAGGTGTTCGCGCCAGCCATGCGCAAACGGGCGTCGGCAATATCAGCGACAGTAATTACCGTGGCGGACGAGGATTAGATCCAGAAGTGATCGCCGAGATCACTCATCGCTACGGTTTCGATAAGCCGATCCACGAACGTTACTTCAAAATGCTCTGGGACTACATCCGCTTTGATTTTGGCGATAGCCTGTTTCGCAGCGCCTCAGTGCTGACGCTGATTAAAGACAGTCTGCCGGTTTCCATCACCCTCGGATTGTGGAGCACGCTGATTATCTATCTGGTGTCGATTCCGTTAGGCATTCGCAAAGCTGTTTATAATGGTAGCCGCTTTGACGTCTGGAGTAGCGCATTTATCATCATCGGCTACGCCATTCCGGCCTTTTTGTTTGCCATCCTGCTGATTGTCTTCTTCGCAGGCGGCAGCTATTTCGACCTGTTCCCTCTACGCGGCCTGGTTTCCGCTAACTTTGATTCGCTGCCGTGGTATCAGAAAATCACCGATTATCTGTGGCATATCACGCTGCCGGTGCTGGCGACAGTGATTGGCGGCTTTGCGGCGCTGACCATGCTGACAAAAAACTCATTCCTTGATGAAGTGCGCAAGCAATACGTGGTGACCGCCCGTGCGAAAGGGGTAAGTGAAAAAAATATTCTCTGGAAACATGTGTTCCGCAACGCCATGCTGCTGGTGATTGCCGGTTTTCCGGCGACGTTTATCAGCATGTTTTTTACCGGCTCGCTGCTGATTGAGGTGATGTTTTCACTCAATGGTCTTGGCTTACTGGGCTACGAAGCGACCGTCTCGCGCGATTATCCTGTAATGTTTGGTACCTTGTATATTTTCACCCTGATTGGCCTGCTGCTGAATATTGTCAGTGATATCAGCTATACGCTGGTCGATCCGCGTATAGATTTTGAGGGACGTTAATGTCGCGACTCAGCCCCGTCAATCAGGCCCGTTGGGCGCGTTTTCGTCATAACCGTCGCGGCTACTGGTCGTTATGGATTTTCCTCGTTTTGTTTGGTTTGAGTTTGTGTTCTGAACTGATCGCCAACGATAAACCGTTGCTGGTGCGTTATGACGGCAGTTGGTATTTCCCGTTGTTGAAAAACTACAGCGAAAGCGATTTTGGCGGCCCGCTGGCAAGCCAGGCTGATTATCAGGACCCGTGGCTGAAACAGCGGTTGGAAGATAAAGGCTGGGTACTGTGGGCACCGATTCGCTTTGGCGCTACCAGTATCAACTTTTCTACCGACAAGCCCTTCCCCTCCCCACCCTCCCGGCAAAACTGGCTGGGAACGGATGCCAATGGCGGCGATGTGCTGGCACGTATTCTCTATGGCACGCGGATCTCAGTTCTGTTTGGCCTGATGCTGACCCTCTGCTCCAGCGTGATGGGCGTGCTGGCGGGGGCGCTACAAGGCTATTACGGCGGTAAAGTCGATCTCTGGGGGCAACGTTTTATTGAAGTATGGTCGGGGATGCCGACGCTGTTTTTGATTATTTTACTTTCCAGCGTCGTACAGCCTAACTTCTGGTGGCTGCTGGTAATTACCGTCTTGTTTGGCTGGATGAGTCTGGTCGGCGTGGTGCGGGCGGAGTTTTTACGTACCCGTAATTTCGACTACATCCGCGCGGCGCAGGCGCTTGGCGTCAGCGATCGCAGTATCATCCTGCGTCATATGTTGCCAAATGCCATGGTCGCTACCCTCACCTTTTTACCGTTTATTTTATGTAGTTCGATCACCACCCTGACCTCACTCGATTTCCTCGGCTTCGGTCTGCCGCTCGGTTCACCGTCACTCGGCGAACTGCTGTTACAAGGGAAAAATAACCTTCAGGCCCCGTGGCTTGGGATCACCGCCTTCTTGTCGGTGGCGATATTGTTGTCTTTGCTGATCTTTATTGGTGAAGCCGTCCGCGACGCATTTGATCCTAATAAGGCGGTGTAGCATGACGCAAACTCTGTTAGCGATTGAAAATTTGTCGGTGGGTTTTCGCCATCAGCAAACCGTACGTACAGTAGTCAATGATGTTTCACTTCAGATTGAGGCTGGCGAAACGCTGGCGCTGGTGGGTGAGTCTGGTTCAGGTAAGAGCGTTACCGCGCTGTCAATTTTACGCCTGCTCCCTTCCCCGCCGGTTGAATATCTCTCCGGCGATATTCGTTTTCATGGCGAATCGCTGCTTCATGCCAGCGATCAAACGTTGCGCGGTGTACGCGGTAATAAGATCGCCATGATTTTTCAGGAGCCGATGGTGTCATTAAATCCATTGCATACCCTGGAAAAACAGCTTTATGAAGTGCTTTCACTCCACCGCGGGATGCGTCGGGAAGCGGCTCGTGGCGAAATTCTTAACTGCCTTGATCGCGTCGGTATCCGCCAGGCGGCAAAACGGCTGACAGATTATCCGCATCAGCTCTCCGGCGGCGAACGCCAGCGGGTGATGATTGCGATGGCGCTGTTAACGCGACCGGAATTATTAATTGCCGATGAACCAACCACCGCACTGGACGTCTCTGTTCAGGCGCAGATTTTACAGCTGTTGCGCGAACTGCAAGGCGAGCTGAATATGGGTATGCTGTTTATTACTCATAACCTCAGCATTGTCAGAAAACTGGCCCATCGCGTGGCGGTAATGCAAAACGGTCGCTGTGTCGAGCAAAATAACGCCGCTACGCTATTTGCCTCACCCACTCATCCTTACACACAAAAGCTACTCAACAGTGAACCGTCAGGCGACCCGGTACCATTGCCAGAACCTGCCTCAACGTTGCTGGATGTTGAACAGCTGCAGGTTGCCTTCCCCATTCGCAAAGGGATTTTGAAGCGCATTGTGGATCATAATGTGGTGGTGAAAAACATCAGTTTTACGCTACGGGCGGGTGAAACACTGGGTTTAGTGGGCGAGTCCGGTTCCGGGAAAAGCACGACGGGACTGGCGCTGCTGAGACTGATTAACTCTCAGGGCAGCATTATCTTTGACGGTCAGCCACTGCAAAATTTAAATCGCCGCCAGCTGTTACCTATTCGTCATCGCATTCAGGTGGTATTTCAGGATCCAAACTCCTCGCTCAACCCACGGCTCAACGTTTTGCAGATTATTGAGGAAGGCTTACGGGTTCACCAGCCGACGCTTTCCGCCGCACAACGCGAACAACAAGTGATAGCCGTGATGCATGAAGTGGGATTAGATCCTGAAACACGCCACCGTTATCCGGCGGAGTTCTCTGGTGGTCAGCGGCAACGTATTGCGATTGCCAGGGCGTTAATTCTTAAGCCCTCGCTGATCATTCTTGATGAACCAACATCATCGCTCGACAAAACGGTACAGGCGCAAATATTGACGCTATTGAAATCATTGCAACAGAAGCATCAATTGGCCTATTTGTTTATCAGTCACGATTTGCACGTTGTCCGCGCGTTATGTCATCAGGTTATCGTACTGCGACAAGGGGAAGTAGTGGAACAAGGACCGTGCGCGCGCGTGTTTGCCGCACCGCAGCAGGAGTATACGCGTCAGCTACTGGCGTTGAGCTGACGCTTAAAAAGGATTGTAGTTTGAAAAGGGTTCGGCAATTGCCACACCAAAATTTTTCAATCGGCATGTTGCTGCAAACTCGTCCTGGCGATTTACAAACAGGCACGGCTCACCTTCACACTCCAGCACCGAGCATGGAACTTCGATGTCGCTTAACGCCTGGCTTAGTTTGTACATCACCGACCATGCATTATCACCATCCGGGCTAAGCAATTTAAGCGCCACCAGGCTGTTGTCACCGCACGGTCCATTTTGCGGAATCGGTTCAACCTTCGAACCAGCGAAACCAGCAGACCAGCGATAGTTCTGCGGCAGTCGATGGACGATTGAGAGTTGTAATGAAGTCACTTATTTTCCCCGGAAGCACATTTACTTCACAATTTGTTTACATCAATTTTAACACATCATCAACAATCCGTCTTTATACAGATCGTAAAGATTGATGCCTCGCCAGCGTGGCCTCTATGGCTCTGATTTAAATAATATCTGCGGGCGTGGTCACGTTTGCGGGGCTATATGTACCCGTTTCTGCGATCTAACTCAACCTTTTTAACTACAATGATGTGACTTTTTACATAAATTGATTTTACATAAAATAAACATATATCGGGGGAATGATGGATTTATGGTTGACATGCATCAACAAAGGAAGCCTTTTAGCTTCCTCGTTGTGCAATAGATCACCGTTTTTTCGGCCGACTGGCGTACAGACAGAAGAGAATGGAGCTGGTTGCGCAGAATGCAATTGACCAAATCATCGGCCATGCAGAGTTAAAGGTCGCAAGAGAAAGCAATGCGCCAACAATTGCCCCTATGCCGAAACGGAAGGTTCCTGCCAGCGAAGATGCCGTTCCCGCCATATGGGGAAACTCATCCAGAATGACCGCCATCGCATTGGATGACACCATCGACACGCAGCCCACAAACGCCGCAACGCCAACCACCAGCGACCAGAATCCCAGCCCCAGCAGCGCACTGATGACCATCCACGCCGCCATAATAAACTGTATCCACAACCCCGAGCGGAACATATTTAACGCGCCAATTCGGCGGACGAAGCGGCTGTTAAAGATAGTCATCACGAACAGAAAAACAATGTTTAGCGCAAAGTAATAACCAAAGTTTTCCGGCGCGACGTGGTTAATTTCAATGTAGACAAACGGTCCGGCGCTCAGGAACGAGAACATCCCGGCAAAGCTGAAACCGCTGGCCAGCATATAACTCAGGACACGCTTATGACGGAACAGCGCCGCAAAGTTACCAATAGTGGTACGAATGTGAAAAGGCTGGCGACGCTCCGGTGGTAAGGTTTCTTTGATCAGAAAGAAGATCATTGCCGAAGCCAGAATCGCCGCTAATGCCAGGATCCAGAAGATGTAATGCCAGCTCAGCCACACTAGCACCCAACCGCCGACAATCGGTGCCATCAGCGGTGCAATGGTCGTCACCAGCATGACAAACGACATCATCCGCGAGAACTCTTCTTTCGGGTAGATATCACGCATCAAAGCGTTGATAACCACGCTGGCCGCAGCCGCAGCCAGCCCGTGGAAGAAACGCATCACAATCAGCTGATCGATGGTGTTTGCCAACGCACACGCCACCGCGGCGGCGGCAAACACCAGCGTACCGCCGAGCACCACCGGCTTACGCCCGAAACTGTCTGCCATCGGCCCGTAGATTAACTGCCCCAACGCAAAGCCCAGAATATAAGTACTGAGGGTCATCTGCGTACTGCCTGCCGGTACGCCAAACTGCGCTGAAATTACCGGTAGCGCGGGCAGATACATATCAATCGACAGCGGCATCAACATGGCCAGCAGGCCAAGGATAAAAACAATAGCAAACGACGAATGCTGTCGGGTGGTCACAACGGGCTCCTGAAAGTCATTGAAAAGTTAGACGACGCTGGCAATTTCTTCTTCAGTTAACGGACGATATTCACCGGGGGCTAAATCAGCATCCAGCGTAATGCCGCCAATACGTTCACGATGCAGCTCAACCACATGGTTACCCACGGCGGCGAACATACGTTTCACCTGATGATAACGCCCTTCGCTGATGGTCAGACGAACCTGCGTTGGGGTAATCACTTCCAGCACCGCCGGCTTAGTGAGATCTTTTTCGTTATGCAGCTGCACGCCTTTAGCAAATTGCTCTGCCGTATCGTCAGCTACGGGTGATTCCAGCGTCACCAGATAGGTCTTCTCGCAATGATGGCGCGGGGAAGTAATGCGGTGCGACCACTGACCATCATCTGTCATTAGTACCAGACCGGTGGTATCGATATCCAGACGCCCTGCGGCGTGCAGTTTCCACGCTACCGGTTCATCCAGAAAATAGAGCACCGTTGGGTGATCCGGGTCGTCCGTGGAGCAAACATAGCCCTGAGGCTTATTGAGCATGAAGTAACGTGGACCGTGTTGCTGCGCCAGCGGGTTGCCATCGTAAGCGACATCATGTTCAGGAAGCAGTTTGAACGCTGCATTACGAACGATTTCGCCATCGACGGTGACACGATTGCCGCGGATTTCACGCCCGGCAATAGCACGGCTAACGCCGAGTTGCTGTGCGATAAATTTATCAAGTCGCATGTGTGTGATTTTGCCTGTAAAAACGGAGGTCGGGCATTGACCCGAAAATCTGAACTGTTGTCTGCCCAGTATAGCGGTCTAATAACTTCCCTCAAGGGAAAAAGATCCGTGGCATACTATTAGCAGAATAATCTACCTACGCGAGACCATGATTTTTACACTCCGCCCATATCAGCAAGAAGCCGTGGATGCCACGCTCAACCATTTTCGTCGTCATAAAACCCCTGCCGTTATCGTGCTGCCCACCGGTGCAGGTAAAAGCCTGGTGATAGCGGAACTGGCACGGCTGGCTCGTGGTCGCGTGCTGGTGCTGGCACACGTTAAAGAACTGGTGGCGCAAAACCATGCAAAATATCAGGCGCTGGGGCTGGAAGCCGATATTTTTGCCGCCGGGCTAAAGCGCAAAGAGAGCCACGGTAAAGTGGTATTTGGCAGCGTGCAGTCGGTCGCCCGTAATCTTGATGCCTTTCAGGGTGAATTTTCGCTGTTGATTGTCGATGAATGTCACCGTATTGGTGACGATGAAGAGAGCCAGTATCAGCAAATCCTCACTCACCTGACCAAAGTGAATCCCCACTTACGCCTGCTGGGGCTGACTGCCACGCCTTTTCGACTGGGCAAAGGCTGGATTTATCAGTTCCATTATCACGGCATGGTACGCGGGGATGAGAAAGCCCTTTTCCGTGACTGCATTTATGAGCTGCCGCTGCGTTATATGATTAAACACGGCTATCTGACGCCGCCAGAACGGCTGGATATGCCGGTAGTGCAATACGATTTCAGCCGCTTGCAGGCACAGAGTAACGGGCTTTTCAGCGAAGCCGATCTCAACCGCGAGCTGAAAAAACAGCAACGTATTACCCCGCACATCATCAGCCAGATTATGGAGTTCGCCGAAAAGCGTAAAGGAGTGATGATTTTCGCCGCCACCGTTGAACACGCCAAGGAGATAGTGGGACTGCTGCCTGCCGAAGATGCTGCACTGATTACTGGCGACACCCCCGGCGCTGAGCGCGATGTGTTAATTGAAGATTTTAAAGCCCAGCGTTTTCGCTATCTGGTCAACGTCGCGGTACTGACCACCGGATTTGACGCCCCGCACGTCGATCTTATCGCCATTCTGCGCCCTACCGAATCAGTGAGTCTTTACCAACAAATTGTCGGGCGCGGTCTGCGTCTCGCTCCTGGCAAGACTGATTGCTTAATTCTTGATTATGCGGGTAATCCTCACGACCTCTACGCGCCGGAAGTTGGTACACCGAAAGGCAAAAGTGACAACGTCCCGGTACAGGTTTTCTGCCCTGCCTGCGGTTTTGCCAACACCTTTTGGGGGAAAACGACCGCTGACGGGACATTGATTGAACACTTTGGTCGTCGCTGTCAGGGATGGTTTGAAGATGACGACGGACATCGCGAACAGTGTGACTTCCGTTTCCGTTTTAAAAATTGCCCGCAATGTAACGCAGAAAATGATATTGCCGCCCGCCGTTGCCGCGAGTGTGACACCATTCTGGTTGACCCGGATGATATGTTAAAAGCGGCGCTACGACTGAAAGACGCGCTGGTATTACGCTGTAGCGGCATGTCTTTGCAGCATGGGCACGACGAGAAAGGCGAATGGTTGAAAATCACCTATTACGATGAAGACGGCGCGGATGTGAGTGAGCGTTTCCGTCTGCAAACGCCCGCCCAGCGTACCGCCTTCGAGCAGCTTTTTATCCGCCCGCATACGCGCACACCGGGCATCCCTCTGCGCTGGATCACCGCCGCCGATATCCTCGCCCAGCAAGCATTACTGCGACACCCGGATTTTGTCGTCGCCCGCATGAAAGGTCAGTACTGGCAAGTGCGTGAAAAAGTGTTCGATTACGAAGGTCGTTTTCGTCGGGCGCACGAATTACGCGGTTAATGGTAGTTTTGATTGATGTATAAGGCGATTGAGTATAGAATCTCGCCCGCTTTTGCATACGCAAAGCAGATCACTTACCTGTTGCTGGGTCGCCTGTAGCAGGATTAATTTAAGAGAGAAAGAAATGTTTACTATCAACGCAGAAGTACGTAAAGAGCAGGGTAAGGGTGCGAGCCGCCGCCTGCGTGCCGCTAACAAGTTCCCGGCAATCATCTACGGTGGCAAAGAAGCGCCGCTGGCTGTCGAACTGGATCACGACAAAGTCATGAACATGCAAGTTAAAGCTGAATTCTACAGCGAAGTTCTGACCATCGTTGTTGACGGTAAAGAAATCAAAGTTAAAGCTCAGGACGTACAGCGTCACCCGTACAAACCGAAGCTGCTGCACATCGACTTCGTTCGCGCTTAATTGCTGAATAAGTTGTAAAAAACCCCGCTCCGGCGGGGTTTTTTGTCTCTGCAAATTATGCCTGATTACGGTATTGCTATTTTTTGCAGGCCAGATAAGGCGTTCACGCCGCATCTGGCATTCAGAACACAAAACCGATTAATTGCCGCCAGACGTCCGGCGCTGCAATTGATCGCGCAAATTCGGCGGCGTGCCTTTAATGGTCAGGGTATCGGTCGCCGGATCCCAGAAAATCCGTTCGCCCAACAGCATCGCATCAAAATTAATAGTCAAGCCACCGCCGCTACCGGCAAACTTCGTCAACTGACGCAGTGTGCTACGGTCTGCCGGGAAGCTCTCTTCCAGTTCGTAGCCTTTTTCAGCCGCAAACTCCGTGAAACTCACGTCGCTGACGCCTGCCAGCTCTTTCGACAGCGATTCCAGTTCAATCTCTTCGCCTGCCTGCAGCTGCTCATTACAGTAGCTATAAACCTGCTGGCGCACGTTCTGTCGCTCTGCTTTATCCAGTTGTGCTTCGGCAGTGAAATCATCAACCGCTTGCAACAGCCCACGGTTTTGCGCTTTCGCGTTTAACCCTTCGCTGGCACCGAGGAAATCCATAAAGAAATCCGCCACTTTGCGCCCTACTCGTCCTTTCAGGAAAGTGAGATAGCGGGTCGACTCTGGATTGGTTTCCCACTCGGTTAAATCGATACGCGCAACAATATCCGCATGATTGATATCAAGATAATGAGTTGGGTTGATGTCGAGATTTTCGTTAACGCGCATACTGCTCAGATTGCTCAGAACTGCCACCAGCAAATACTCCACCGCCAGATAGCGATAGTGGCAAAACAGCACGAATCCACCGTCAGCAAAAGGATATTTCGCTAATTCGTCACGCAGGCGACCGGTTGCCGCGCGGCTAAATGCCAGAAAGTCCTCTTCGCCCTGACGCTGTAAACGCAGCGTCTGCGCCAGTTCACTCTCTTCGCTAAACAAGCCGTAAGCTTTATTTTTGGCGCTATAGACCCGATGCAGTTCTGCCACCATCTCAACGACGGTTTCCGTCGGTTCCAGCAATGAATCGCGCAACACCAGCTCAAGGTTCTGCTCATCACGCTTGATAAGCTGGTGCAGAGCAATCTGGTTGATATCCAGACTCATGATAAACTCTCCTTTAAGACCGGGCGGTATTCAACCACCGCCGGTTAAGCGACGCAATAAAAGATGGCGGTCATTTTACAGAAGGCAGCGTAACGAGAATGATTTAACGCATAAAAAAGCAGAAAAAAAACCGTTGCTACGGTAATATGTTGCCCTTTCATCAACTAACTGATTTCGATTTATGCCACAAATTTCCCGCTACAGTGATGAACAGGTTGAACAATTGCTCGCAGAGCTGCTCAACGTACTGGAAAAACATAAGGCTCCGACCGACCTTTCCCTGATGGTGTTAGGCAACATGGTCACTAACCTTATCAACACCAGCATTGCCCCGGCCCAACGCCAGGCAATTGCCAACTCTTTTGCCCGCGCCTTACAGTCCTCTATCAACGAAGACAAAGCGCACTAAGGGAAACAGATAACAGGTTATGGTAACTCATCGTCAGCGCTACCGTGAAAAAGTCTCCCAGATGGTCAGTTGGGGGCACTGGTTTGCACTGTTCAATATTCTGCTTTCGCTCGTCATTGGCAGCCGTTACCTGTTTATCGCCGACTGGCCGACAACGCTTGCTGGTCGCATTTATTCCTACGTAAGCATTATCGGCCATTTCAGCTTCCTGGTGTTCGCCACCTACTTGCTGATCCTCTTCCCGCTGACCTTTATCGTCGGCTCCCAGAGGCTGATGAGGTTTTTGTCCGTCATTCTGGCAACGGCGGGAATGACGCTATTACTGATCGATAGCGAAGTCTTTACTCGTTTCCATCTCCATCTTAATCCCATCGTCTGGCAGCTGGTTATCAACCCTGACGAAAATGAGATGGCGCGCGACTGGCAGCTGATGTTCATCAGCGTGCCGGTTATTTTATTGCTTGAACTGGTGTTTGCGACGTGGAGCTGGCAAAAGCTACGCAGCCTGACGCGTCGTCGGCGCTTCGCGCGCCCGCTGGCCGCATTCTTATTTATCGCCTTTATCGCCTCGCATGTGGTGTATATCTGGGCCGATGCCAACTTCTATCGCCCGATCACCATGCAGCGCGCTAACCTGCCGCTTTCGTACCCAATGACGGCGCGACGTTTTCTTGAGAAGCATGGTCTGCTGGATGCGCAGGAATATCAACGCCGTCTCATTGAGCAAGGTAATCCAGACGCCGTTTCCGTTCAGTATCCGTTAAGCGAACTGCGCTATCGCGATATGGGCACCGGGCAGAATGTGCTGTTGATTACTGTCGATGGCCTGAACTACTCACGCTTCGAGAAGCAGATGCCTGCGCTGGCAGGTTTTGCTGAGCAAAATATTTCGTTCACGCGCCATATGAGCTCCGGCAACACTACAGACAACGGCATCTTTGGCCTGTTCTATGGCATCTCGCCGAGCTATATGGACGGCATTCTGTCGACCCGTACGCCTGCGGCATTAATAACTGCGCTTAATCAGCAAGGCTATCAGCTGGGGTTATTCTCATCAGATGGCTTTACCAGCCCGCTGTATCGCCAGGCATTGTTGTCAGATTTCTCGATGCCGAGCGTACGCACCCAATCCGACGAGCAGACCGCCACGCAGTGGATCAACTGGCTGGGCCGCTACGCACAAGAAGATAACCGCTGGTTCTCGTGGGTCTCTTTCAATGGCACTAACATTGACGACAGCAATCAGCAGGCATTTGCACGGAAATATAGCCGGGCGGCAGGCAATGTCGATGACCAGATCAACCGCGTGCTCAATGCACTGCGTGATTCTGGCAAACTGGACAATACGGTGGTGATTATCACTGCCGGTCGGGGTATTCCGCTGAGCGAAGAGGAAGAAACCTTTGACTGGTCCCACGGTCATCTGCAGGTACCATTAGTGATTCACTGGCCAGGCACGCCAGCGCAGCGTATTAATGCTCTGACTGATCATACCGATCTGATGACGACGCTGATGCAACGCCTGCTACATGTCAGCACACCTGCCAGCGAATATTCGCAAGGTCAGGATTTGTTCAACCCTCAACGCCGTCATTACTGGGTTACCGCCGCGGATAACGATACGCTGGCAATTACCACCCCGAAAAAGACGCTGGTGCTGAACAATAACGGTAAATACCGTACTTACAACTTACGTGGTGAAAGAGTGAAAGATGAAAAACCACAGTTAAGTTTGTTATTGCAAGTACTGACAGACGAGAAGCGTTTTATCGCTAACTGATTAATTATAAATCAGTTAGCAAAATATCTTACTTGCAATCGGTGTGGAAAACGGTAGTATTAGCAGCCACGAGTCGGCACGTAGCGCAGCCTGGTAGCGCACCGTCATGGGGTGTCGGGGGTCGGAGGTTCAAATCCTCTCGTGCCGACCAAATCGCCCACCGGATATCACCGGAAAGCACCGGATAAGACAGGGATAACCCGCTAATCACTTGATTGGCGGGTTTTTTTATGTTTTTTAGTCACCGAACATCACCGGATTTATAAGCTATCAGCCGGATTTTTTAGTTATACGTTTAGTTATACGGGCTGACGTATAACTAAAGCCGTATAACTAAAACCCTGTTTTTCGTGTGGAATCATAGACATATGGCGAGAAAAACACACCCATTAACCACAGTGCAGATCAAAGCAGCCAGACCAGCGCAAAAGGAGTACACCCTGCAGGACGGCGGAGGGCTTTTTCTCCTGGTCAAACCGTCTGGATCAAAACTCTGGAGATTTTCCTACTACCGACCATCGGACAAAAAAAGAATATTGCTGAGTTTTGGATCGCTTGAAGATGTTTCCCTGGCTGATGCCAGAAAACGCCGTAGCGAGTACAGGACGTTAATCAGTGCCGGAACTGACCCTCAGGACCACGAGAGGCAAAAAAGAGAGACAGAGGCCCGAAGACAAGGGAACACGTTCGAAAATGTGGCGGCGGCATGGTACCAGGTGAAAATCAGCCAGAATCTGGCCCCCAACACGATTAAAGACATCTGGCGTTCGCTGGATAAATATGTATTCCCGTTCATCGGCAACACGCCAATAGATACCCTCACCGCCCGAAGGTTCGTTGAAGTGCTTACACCCATCAAGGAGCGCGGCAACCTGGAAACACTCAAGCGGGTTTTACAGCGCGTTAATGAGGTAATGGATTACGCCGCCAACAGTGGGCTGATTGATGCCAATCCGGCTATGAATGTGCGTAAGGCGTTTCCCTCACCTGTAAAAAAACATATGCCAACAATCCGCCCCGAACAGCTGCCGGAGCTTATGCAGGCTTTATCAGTATCGGCAACAGAACGGCAGACCAGATTACTGATTGAATGGCAGTTACTGACCGTAACCCGTCCCGCCGAAGCGTCATCAACGCGGTGGGATGAAATCAACCTGGACGCGAAGCAATGGACGATACCTGCCGGACGCATGAAGATGCGCAGGGATCACGTTATCCCGCTTTCCGGTCAGGCTATGGCGGTGCTGGAGGCCATGAAACCAATCAGCCACCACCGCAATTACGTTTTCCCAAGTCTGAAAGACCCACAGCAGCCGATGAACAGCCAGACAGCTAACGCAGCATTGCGGCGTATGGGATTCGCTGGCGTGCTGGTGTCTCATGGATTACGCGCCATATTCAGCACAGCAGCGAACGAGGAAGGATTCGAGCCGGACGTAATAGAGGCGGCACTTGCCCACGTCGACACCAACGAAGTTAGACGGGCATACAACCGGAGCAACTACATAGAAAAACGCATCGTGCTGATGCGCTGGTGGGGCGAATTTGTCGAGGCTGCGGCGACGGGCGTAACCCTCGCCAGTGGTAAAAGGGGTATCCGAGCCGTGTAGCTGTACAGAAAACCAGTAAAAACTACGAAAACCATGTAAAACCGTCGTATAATTGCATCAAATTTAACGACAAGGCCGTGAAACATGAAACCGTTAAGATGCAAAAAAATATCAGATGCAATTGCGACGGGCTGCAACTGGCCCTGATGGTTCAGCATGAATTTTGGTCAACCTACGATCCGGAGGACAGAACGACGGCCCCATCAAAAAAACAGGTAGTAGATTTTCTGGTATCCCGTGGCGCTTCCAGAAATCTGGCGGTAAGTATTGATAAGGTCGTACGTCCGGCATCTATGAAGATCGGAGGCAGGCCCAAAAAATGGCGGTAACAATCCTGGAAGCGGCAGAAATGCCGCTTTTTTTATAATTCCATTTCAAATCATCAATATAAAAACGGTGTATACCGTTTAAAAACGGTGGGAACTGTTTTTACCCATATCCGATGATTTACCGTATTTGTCACCGGAATACACCGGATTCACAAGGTAAATCACGATGGAAGCAATCAGAAAAATTATCTTTCGCCAGGAAGTAAAAAAAATTATCCACATCAAGGCAGACAGCACGCTGCAAAGCATGATCAACGCCGGAGAATTTCCGCAGGGTTTTCGCGTTGGTTTACGCCGTCGCGGATGGTATGAGGATGATGTGTTGGCCTGGCAGAAAGAACGCGAACAGGAAGCACGCGGAACGGCTGCTTAACGGGTATCACAGATATGACAAACACGAAAAAAGCGGCCCCGATATGGAGCCGCCTTTCTGAACAATTAACCCGCTGCGCCTTATGTGTATATGATCCCAAACATAAGCACGGGGATGATAGCCGCTATCAGGCTGGTGGGCAATGCAATCAGTCTGGTTCAGTTCGTTGCCATACCTGCAATGAGCGCTTTTCCCTGTATTCTTTAAGGAATTGCTCAAGGGCAAAAGCACATGGCGCGAATCTTTCTGATTCATGCTCTATCTTTCTGCGCCGTCTTTTCCGTGCCGGTGATAATGTTTTGGTCAATTCTTTATCGGTCATTGTGTTGTCCTGCATAGCAATGCGCCGTAATACCTTACACCACGGCGCTGATGGTGATTACTCTGGTTCTTTGGTCTTGCGGCGCTGGAGTTCTTCACGTGCGACAGTGACGAGCTGCCCGATCTCCTCGGCGGCTTTGATTCCGAGTTTTTCCACCTGCGCCAGTGCATCGTGCGAAGAAATCAGGGGGTTTTCTCCGCTTCCTTCTGCCTGGCGGCGGGCGATTTCACCGCGCATGGCGGTTACTATGAATCCGGCGTTGCTTTCACCGTCCAGTTTTACGGATTCCATGCCTTCAATAACATCATGCGGGATCCGAGCTGTCAGTGATTGTGATTTTGCGTTTTTTGAACCTGTAGCCATCTGTAATCCTCTCAATGAAAGTGTAAGACAATATACACATAAAAAGTCTTACATAAAAGCATTGACATGTAAGCCACCTATAAATAAAGTTACTTACACCTTGTTAATGCAAGGTGCAGAAACGACGAAACCCCGCACTGTAGGAGCAGTAACGGGGCTTCTAACCACCAACGATAGCAAGATTATCGAGGCAGCTATGAGAAATTATACCATACACCCGCAAGGGCGGGACTCGTACAACCTGAATAAATACATCTGGCGTTTTATCGCCCTGAGCACGGCACAACCGCGCGTGATTACCATCGAGGCCACCAGCGAACAGGAAGCGCGTCAGCAATCTCCGGCTGGCTGCGTGATGGTATTTGCTGCCCGTATTCGTCAGGGGGTAGGCTTATGAGCCAGGAAATCACACTACAACAGGCAGCAGAACGCGCCCACCAAATCGAAGTTATTTGCGCACTGGCAGAGGATTACCCTGGCATGATGACCGACAGCGAATCAGGGGCAATCATCGGCTTACTTAAACGCCTTAGCGGTGAGGTCTGCGTATTCCTGAGCGATGAACAGGAAAGAAGAACGCTTATTTCTAACGAAAAAAAATGCGGAGGGGTACATGTGCAATAAAACCACACCGGACGCAGCAGCCGCCGCGCTCACTACGCTGATGCACGCGCTTATCGATATTGAATGCACTGCAGAGCTTGCGCAGGGAGAAGAACAGAAAGACCGGACACAGTTCGCCCTGGAATGTATCCGATACATCGCAACACGGTCGCTGAATGACGCTAAAAATATTCTTGTTGCTGATTGTGAAAATGGGGGGGGTTATGCGTGATGATCGTTTTAATTCCCTGAAACAGGAATTTTCCGGCGTTCCTGATGATGCGGCTGATGCGCTTTCGTCAATGCCAGAACTTATTAGAGCGGCTTTTTTCTTACTTTCCACGAGAGAATATAAATCAACGGGGCTTGATGTACTGAATATCGCCGCCGATTATGCTGATTTCGTGACAGAGGTTATTTTAAGAAAAACGACGGACGGGGATTAATATGCGTGATATTTACCACGAAACAATAGACCGCGCATTTCTTGCACTTTCTCACAGTGAAAACATGCTGGAAATATTGCGCATATGGCTTGAAACACTTGGCGACAATGAACGCGACAAACAAAAATCAAGAATTGCCACGGCATTAATAACGCTTCTTGAGCCTGTAATAATGGAACTGCAAGAAATAGATCTATTGCACGATAGATATAAAGAACAGCACACCGGAGAATAAAAATAATGAAACTTAAATATTCTGGCTTAACTGCCAGTGGCAACACTCACCCTAAATTTACGCGCGGCGATATTTACCGCGACCAGTACGGCGGCACGGTAATGATTAAGGGCGTGGCGGGACGGTGCGTAACTTACCGCCGTGAAGGTTACGAATATGATTGCGTGATGCCTGTTTATCAGTTCCGGCGTGATTTTTCTCTGGTACAGACCGCGCCGCATAACGTGCCCACCAGCAACGCCAGGGCACGGGCAAACATCCAGAAGCTGAAAACCATGATTAACGGATTCAGGGGTAAAAAATGAAACTGGCACCGAACGTAAAACAGCAGTCACGCGGCATAAAACACAAAGGAACAGAAGTCATTATTTTTGCGGGTAGTGATGCCTGGGCACACGCGAAACAATGGCAGGAACATGATGCGCGTATGGCCGGAGATAATGAGCCTCCTGTGTGGCTTGGGGAGCAGCAGTTATCAGAACTGGATAAGCTGCAAATTGTGCCGGAAGGCAGAAAATCCGTGCGCATATTCAGGGCCGGATATCTTGCGCCAGTAATGATAAAGGCGATTGGTCAGAAGCTGGCGGCGGCAGGCGTACAGGATGCAAATTTTTACCCTGATGGTATGCACGGTCAGAAGGTGGAGAACTGGCGCGAATATCTGGCCCGTGAGCGCCAGAATCTTTCTGATGGTCTGGTCATTGAGCTTCCGGTAAAGCAAAAGGCGCAACTTTCGCAGATGGCGGACAGTGAGCGCGCGCAGCTGCTTGCCGATCGCTTTGATGGCGTTTGCGTACATCCTGAAAGTGAAATCGTTCACGTATGGCGCGGCGGGGTATGGTGTCCGGTCAGCACAATGGAACTTAGCCGCGAAATGGTGGCGATCTATTCAGAGCACAGGGCCACTTTCAGCAAGCGCGTAATCAATAACGCCGTGGAAGCGTTAAAAGTTATTGCCGAACCAATGGGCGAGCCGTCCGGCGATTTGCTGCCGTTCGCCAATGGTGCGCTTGACCTGAAAACGGGGGAATTTTCCCCGCACACGCCGGAGAACTGGATCACCACGCACAACGGCATTGAGTACACGCCACCAGCACCAGGGGAGAACATCCGCGATAACGCGCCAAACTTTCATAAATGGCTTGAGCACGCAGCCGGAAAAGACCCGCGCAAGATGATGCGTATATGTGCCGCGCTGTACATGATTATGGCGAACCGGTACGACTGGCAGATGTTTATTGAGGCCACCGGAGACGGCGGGAGCGGTAAAAGTACATTCACACACATAGCCAGCCTTCTGGCAGGGAAACAAAACACGGTAAGCGCTGAAATGACATCGCTTGATGATGCTGGTGGGCGTGCGCAGGTTGTCGGGAGTCGTCTTATCGTCCTGGCAGACCAGCCGAAATATACAGGCGAAGGAACGGGCATCAAGAAAATCACGGGCGGCGACCCCGTGGAAATTAACCCGAAATATGAAAAGCGTTTTACGGCGGTAATCAGGGCGGTGGTGCTGGCAACCAATAACAATCCGATGATATTCACCGAACGGGCCGGAGGTGTGGCACGTCGTCGGGTGATATTCCGGTTCGATAACATCGTAAGCGAGGCAGAAAAAGACAGGGAGCTACCGGAAAAGATCGCGGCTGAAATCCCTGTCATTATCCGCCGCTTGCTGGCGAACTTTGCCGACCCTGAAAAGGCACGGGCTTTACTCATTGAACAGCGTGACGGTGATGAAGCACTGGCAATAAAGCAACAGACGGATCCGGTTATTGAGTTTTGCCAGTTCCTGAATTTTCTGGAGGAAGCACGCGGCCTGATGATGGGCGGCGGTGGCGATTCAGTGAAGTACACGACCAGAAACAGCCTTTACCGCGTCTATCTGGCGTTTATGGCGTACGCAGGCAGGAGCAAACCGCTAAACGTAAATGACTTTGGCAAGGCTATGAAGCCAGCCGCGAAAGTTTACGGACATGAATATATTACGCGGAAAGTTAAAGGAGTAACGCAGACTAACGCAATAACAACAGACGATTGCGACGCGTTTTTATAATTTGTTGCAATGGCTGTCTACCCTGTCTACCTGAGTAAAGAAAAATACATTTAATTCAGTGCATTAAGTTAGGTAGATAGCCTTTTTTTACTGTCTACCCACTATCTACCCTCTCTACCTGATTTTACCTGAATCAGACAGGGAGGTAGACACGGGGTAGATAGTGGATAAAAGCACTCTACCCCGCTGAAAGCCGCGCCATTACTGGCATGAGGGCCACTAAGGTAGATAGGTAGACAAGGGGAGGCACAACTCAAAACTTTTTAAACGAGGGGGTAAAAATAAATATGCACACTTCAGGGAAATTTAATAAATCACTCAAAAAACGCAGAGACAGAACAGAACCGAAATATCGCGCGTTAGACATGACAGAGCACGCTTTAAAGGTGGCAATCAGAACGATAGACCGACACGTAGGGGAAGGATACGCGAAGGAACATCCCGACCTGATAAGCGCATTCATGACCACAGCAGCGGCAAACTTTGCCACGCTGACAGAACGGGAGATTGCCGAAGCGGAACAGGTAACAACCATCAACGTTAAAACCGGAGAGGTGGAATCATGACAGCACAGATAGCCGCTTACGGGCGGCTGGTGGACGACCCGCAGGTAAAACAGACCAGCAAGGGCACACCGATGACGCTGGCGCGTATGGCGGTCCCCCTTCCGTGCAGCCAGGCAGATGACGGAACGGCGACGATGTGGTTATCCGTCCTGGCATTTGGCAGACAGGCCGAAGCACTGGAAAGGCACCGCAAGGGTGAACTCCTGAGCGTGGCGGGTAACATGCAGATCAGCCAGTGGACTGGGCAGAACGGAGAAACGCGGCAGGGCTGGCAGGTTATCGCAGACAGTGTAATCAGTGCGCGAACGGCGCGACTGGGCGGCAAAAAAGGTCAACAGGGCCAGGCTACTGACGCGCTGAACAGGGCAAAACAACAGGCGGGGAATGATGATCCGTACGGGGATAACATACCGTTTTAAGCGACGAGTGACAGAAGCCGGAGCAATCCGGCTTTTTTACGGGTCCTCCTGGCGGGGTGGGCCTGAACACGGGGCGGGAGGCGCGGAAAAAAGCGCATTTTTGTGATTTTATCGTCATCATCATCATGAGCGTAATTTATTGTTTTTAATTGTTTTGATGCAAAAAAGATGATGGTTGTGGTTAATTTTCGTTCGACATCTTTGCAGGCAGATAAAAAAGCCCGATAAGGTCAGAGGTGGCTTATCGGGCTTTTGCATATGAGGCTTTTTGGTGCACTGACACACATGATCGGGATAATCATTTCATAATTTGCAACGCAACTCAACATCATTGCACAAAATGCAATCATGATTATAATCAGAGCTGGATGAACATCCAGTTATGATTTTTTAAGTCAAAGAGGAATTTCTTACTATGGCTGAAGAGAAAAAAGGCGGTGTTTCGGTGTACATAAGCCCCGACATCGTGAAGGCGCTCAAGGAACGCCACCAGCAGAACGTAAAAGCAGGCATTGCGGCAGGACTTGATCCGCTGGCGATGGTTGAGCCGTCAACAGGCTGGCAGGTACGCTCCTATTTACGCGCGGCGCTGGGCATAAATCAGACTCATGGGGGTGAATAATGGCAGTCAAAGCAATGGCACTTAACACACACCAGCTTTTCGCGTACCTGAATCGCGAGGATATTGCGGAATTTAAATTTAGTCCGCTGTTTACCGCGCTGTTTTTCCCGAACGTGGCGACATTCAACACGCAAAACATCATGCTGGATACCCTGGACATTGAAGAAGTCACCATGTCGGCGTTTTGTTCGCCTATGGTGGGTAGCCAGGTTCAGCGCGATAAAGGGTACGAAACCAGCACGATTAAACCTGGCTACATGAAGCCAAAGCACGAAATCGATCCAACGAAAACCATCATGCGCATGGCTGGAGAAGATCCGGCACAGCTTAACGACCCTACCTATCGCCGTATGCGCCTGATTACTGGCAATATGCGCCGCCAGATAAACGCCATAAAAGCGCGCGTGGAATGGCTGGCGGTAAATGCGGTAACGACCGGAAAAAACATCATTGAGGGCGAAGGCATAGAGCGCTATGAAATCGACTGGAAGATACCGGAAAAAAACATCATAGAGCAGGCCGACGGGAAAAAATGGTCAGAGCAGGACAAAGAAACCCACGATCCAATCTATGATATCGAACTATACGCCGATCAGGCTGGTTGCCCCGCAAACGTCATGATTATGGGCGTTGAGGTATGGCGAACGTTACGCAGCTTTAAAAAATTCCGTGAGCTGTACGATCTTTCCCGTGGTTCAGAGTCCGCCGCAGAGCTGGCCTGTAAAAACCTGGGCGAAGTGGTGAGCTTTAAAGGCTATCTGGGCGATATTGCCCTTATCGTCTATTCCGGCAAATACACTGACAGCGACGGCACAGAAAAATATTTCCTTGATCCTGATTTGCTGGTCCTGGGCAACACCAACAACAAAGGGCTGGTGGCCTATGGTGCGATTATGGATCAGGAAGCGGTAAGAACAGGCGCAACGCAAAACATGTACTACCCGAAAAACTGGATTGAGGACGGCGATCCGGCGATTGAGTACGTGCAGACGCACAGCGCACCGCAGCCGGTTCCGGCAGATATTCGCAAATTTGTTACCGTCAAAATTGCTTAACGGGGGATTCTATGGACACTCCATACATTGAGTTATTTGCAGGCAGTCAGCAGGTATCCACGACGCTGGTACATTTTGCCGCTGATGCTGGCGTTATTCAGGAATTTACCCCGCTGATGCTGGCGGACAATGGCGAGTTTAAGCCGTGGGATGGTCAGGAATCTGGCAAGGCTGTTTATCTGACTTCGTACCTCGTGGACACGTCAAAGCAGAAATCAGCACAGTGTTACAAGACGGGGATATTCAATATTGCCGCCGTTAACTGGCCTGAGAGCGTCGACACCGATGCGAAAAAATGCGCCGCCTTTGCGGGTTCTGGCGTATCCGTTCAGCCGCTGGCCCGATAAGCAGGGGGAACGATGGCAACGAATGAAAGCATCATGGCGCTACCGCTGGCGAGTAAATTTAAAGCCGAAGCGCGGGCAATGGCTGACAGAGGTTTATCAACCTACGAGGCCGTATATCAACTCAACAAACTGGAAGAGCAGGACAAGCCGCGCGCTGATGCGATTATGGCGCTTCATGAGCATAAAGACTATCAGCCGCTGTTGCGTGCAATGGCAAACGTGCCTTGTATCGATGTTGATACGGCTAAAAACATCCTGAACATGACCATAGAGCAGGAACGCCCGAAGGTTGCACCAGAGCTTACCGCAGCCTTTGAAAACTTTATGGACATGCACAGCCCACAAACCGTATCAGCTGGCATGGCATACGATGGCAGAAACCCAGGCGATGACGGCGACATCGATCGCATACTGAAAACCATCTGAGACAAGGCCGGAGAAATCCGGCTTTTTTGCGGGTCCTTCCTGGAATTATGGCCCGTTACGGGGCGGCGACCTCGCGGTTTTTCGCTATTTATGAGCTTTTTCAGGGGGGTGGTGGTGGTTTTGTTGTTTGCTCTATCTTTATGAATGAAAAGGGAAAGATGCAAACAATACACCAACCTGAAGCAGTAATTAAGTTGGTGTATTAATGAAATCGCACCTGATGAACAAAAAAAACATGGCGAAAAGCTGCCGTGTAAGTGCGACAGCGTTCGACAAGTGGGGAGTGACTCCCGTTGAACGTAAAGGCCGTGAGGCGTTTTACGATGTTGCCAGCGTGATAGACAATAGGGTTAACAATGCAATTAGCCAGCTTACAAACGACAAAGGCGATATTGATGATGATGAACTCTTACGAGTCAGGATCAGATTACTGACAGCACAGGCGGAGGCGCAGGAACTTAAAAACGAGCGCGATCGCGGTGACGTGATTGATACTGAGTTTTGCCTGTACGCGCTTTCAAAGCTGGCGAGTCAGATTTCATCAATCATGGACAGCCTCCCGCTTACTATGCAAAGGAGCTTCCCACAGATTACCCCCGCCATGCTGGATAGGCTTAAAAGGGAAGTGGTTAAAGCCTGTAATGCCAGTGCCAGAGTTGCCGACAACCTCCCACAGATACTGGCTGATTACTTGAAAGAAACAACCGGAAACGTACCGGAAAAGTTGCTACAGAAGAAAGGCGAGTAACAGACGCGCAATTATTGAACAAAACTGAGAAACGACATGAAAGCGTCATAAATCGCCATTTTAGATGATTACCGTGTCGTTTCTTTTTATTGTGTATCTATTTAAAAACAAATAGTTATGTTCGAGAAGTACCGACATGCTTTTTCCAGAAAAATTTTCATAAACAGATAAAAACCGCGAGGTCGCCGCCCCGTAACGGGTCCATAATTCCAGGAAGGACCCGACGACACCAGACAATCAGAACGATGGGTGCACAATGACAGAAGCCGAAATACTGGGATTAATCCGCCGTGCTGGTGGAATCAGCCAGCAGACTGACGAACAGGCCACGCAGCCGGACAGCGTGACAGCCGAAAATTATGCGCGTGTTGTTGCTGAGGTGATGCGCCGTGATGGTATCCAGCTTAATGATGTGGATATGCGCAACATACGGATCCGCGTTCTTGAAATGCTGGCCTACAATCGCCGCGTGGCACTGTATCGGGAAACGGAGAAAATTACATACCACTGGAAGAAGCCGGAGCGGTTGCGGCGGTAACTGGTTGATATTTTCGAAATTCGCCAGCGGCGAACATCGGGGAAACCAGCCTAACCCGTTGATATTTTCGGGAACCTCAAATTGAGGAGGTCGGAAACATAACCCGTCATATTCTGGATGCTGATAATTACCACGCAGCCCATTAAGGCCTAACCCGTTGATTCTTTCGGAAACAGCCATTGGCGTAATCCGGCGCGGTAACTTGCTGAACTTAAAGCAAAGCGCAAAATTGCGCTGGCTGGTGGGCATGATGCCGATATGGTGATCCCCATAACGGAAATATCCACCAGCACGGCAACGGCAGAATAGCCACAACACAGAAAAACCACGAATATGGGGTTTTTGTTATGGCATGGGCATGATGACCGCCCCTGCTCTGAATGGTGGAAATCACCACGCAGATCATCCACCAGCTTCGTTTTTATAAATTAAACATCCGGGAAAATCCGACCCTGAATTGTGCATTTTTTCAGCAAATCATTTTAGTTATACGTTTGGTTATACGGTTTAAAAGTTGAATCATATACATTATTTTAAATCATGAAGTTACACGCTCAATTAAACTACTCTCGTGCCAAAAATCCCAAAAAAAACCAACCTTTACGGTTGGTTTTTTTATATCTGCATTTAATTCGATAAACAGACCGCGACACATCACGGCCTGTTTATTTTCTGTTATCAGAACGTCCAGACCACACCCGCCTGAGTATTCCACGGCGATTCTACCCCTGCGCCATTGCCATAGCTGACTGACAAATGACCGCTTAACGTCGGGGTGAACGATGACCTTATCCCAGCCTGATAAACGCCACGGGTTCCAGCCACATCATTATTAAATTTGCCATCGTCATTAACTGTCACCTGGTTAGAATCGGCGTATTCCTGACGTACGGCGGCTTTCAGCCAGGGTTCCAGCGTCGTACCGTTTTGCAGGTCCATGTGATAGCTTACCGCCGTTCCCGCTTCAGCCCGTAATATGCGGGTATTTCCCACATCCGCGCGCATGCCGTTTGATAACGTGTAGTCCTGACCATCTGTGGTAAAGCCGGTAAAGGCCAGATAGGGTCTAACACTCCACAATCCGTCAACCCAACGGAACCCGCTCTCGACATGAGCACCCGCGCCGTTACTATTGTAATCGCCAAACGCTGTTGCTCCATTACTCATCTTGCCATGGATGGTGTTGGCAAAACGGTCAACTTTCACCACCCCATCAACATAGGCACCGTTCTGATGCTCCCAACCAGCATAAGCCCCCAGGGTATAGCTATCGATATTACCTTTGCCGCCGCGATCAAAACCAATATCAGAATGAGAGTAACCAAAGAACAAGCCGCGAATTGTGCTGCTTTCTTCACGGGAGAAACGGCTATCGATACCGAGCGTCAGCCCGGTCAATGTTTGCTCAAAGCCAGCTCCCGCATCAGTGGTCACGTTGTTGCGGGTGTTAATTGCCGAACTCCACATCGCCGTATCGTAATTAACGCCTTTTACGCTACCAAGACGCTCACGCACGGTGTCCAGTTCTGCATCAAATACCAGCGGTTGTACTGCCGCCATATTCAGCACATCAGTGGTTGAAGGGGTAATTTGCGCGCGATTCTCTGCGAGGCTCCAGCTATGGTTGCCATTATCCAGCAAGGTATATTCATACGTACCGATATCAACAACGCCTCCGGCATTGCCCAACGTAAATGCAGCATCACCGCCGCCCGTTGTTACCAGTGTAAGGCTATCACCTGCTGCCGGGCTGGCACCGGTGTCCGTAACGAATATTTTGAAATCACCTGTTGCCTGCCCGGTGACGTTGAGCTGATCGCTCTGATGATTAGCCATATCGGTACGCATATAAAAATTGCCGTTTCCCGATAGGGTATTGGTGGTCAACGTAGTGAAATTTTCCGCACTTGCCGTCACAGATGAACGAGTCACTGGCTCAGCCATCATAATCACATTTGCGCCAGACATCGCAAGGTTGGCTAAGTTGAGGCGAGTGTTTTGGTTCGTCGTAGTGATATCGGCAATGATGGTCCATGCGCTATTTTCGAGCGAAACATCCGCTTTGCTGGTATCCACGGCACCATGCGTTCTAAAAGAAGCGCCCTCAGAAACCACTACCTTACCCACCAACATAGCGGGTGCATAATTTATTTGCGGCTTCATGACCTCAAGAATGCCATCATTCCCTCTGACTGAAACGTTAACCATTGTGCCAGCCCAGACATTAGCGCGGCCATTGTTGATAACCATATTTTCAGAGATGGCTTTAGAGGAATACGTGATACTTCCATTCTGATCTGATCGACCGAGATCATACACCGCATTTGCCTGCACTCTCGTACCAGTATCCTTTCCCAGCGATTGCATAGTGGCATGCTCATCAAGGATAGTATCAATGGCCTGCGTGTCCTCCATAACAATGAGCCCGGAACCATCATCCAGTTCATAATTTTTTGACACACCATCTTTTATACTAAATTGGCCTTTACTGTTTGTACCACTCACTTCCAGCGCATTCGTTGAGACAATTAATTTTCCGCCTGCTTTTTTATCAACGCCAGTTGCAGTCCCGCCATCCATAACCTCCAGTAAGCCGCCACTATCCACAGTGGTATTATAAGCGAAGTCATTTTCTTCAACTCGCAAACTTCCGCCGTTTTCCAACAGCATATTATTAGCAATACCATCCTTGATATCGAACTGACCGAGACGGTTTGTTCCGAATACCTCCATGGCCCGGGTGGTTGTTTTAATCGCACCGCCTGCTTTCTGATCTACCGCAAATGCTAATCCCCCCTCTTTAACCTCCAGTAATCCTCCCTTTTCGATAGCGGCAAAGACGGTAATCCCATCTTTTTCAATAATTAAGCTCCCGCCTTTAATCGTAGGTTCATTCGCTGCGCCATAAACCTGTAGCACACCATTATTGAGGGTAGTCTGGTTTGCCGCACCACCCATTTGAACAATTTGATAACCATCATTTAATACTGAGTATTCTGCGGTGCCATTCATTTCAATGTACTGATACCCGCCGTTAATTTCAGTATTACTACTTATACCAAATTCTTTAATATGCTGTTCTCCGCCAGGATTAATTTTCGTATTATTGGCGGTCCCATAAACCAGCTGGATATCTTTTTCCAGGACAACACCATCAACTGTCTCACCATACTCAACTGTTGATGCCAATGCTATGGGTGAATATAACGCTGTAGCCACCAGAACAGATATTGCGGAACGACAAAGAGAAACAGAACCAGATTGATGCATTGAGCTTTCATCCTATGAAATTAATTGCTGTTAAAAGCATTGGGTAGAGAAAATACCCATAGCTCCATACCCGGAGTCAGTTTTTAAAAACTGTTTAAAGAAATGCACAAGTATTGTGATTGATTTTTTAGTTGTTTTTCTTGATGAGAAGCTGATGCAAAATTCCGTCTTTATAATGAAAGTGATGCCAAAGCGAACGACAAGGTTGTAGTTTTCGCTACATGTCCATACATAAAATGGGGTAACATTCACGCGCCTGGTAGCGTTACCAACGCTACGCTCAAACATAATGATTCTAATAAAACCTCAGGAGACTACTATGCCTGAAGCAACGCCTTTTCAGGTGATGATTGTGGATGATCATCCACTTATGCGACGCGGTGTTCGTCAGTTACTGGAGCTTGATCCTGGCTTTGAAGTGGTCGCCGAAGCGGGCGACGGCGCGAGCGCGATCGATCTGGCGAATAGACTGGATATCGACGTGATCTTGCTGGATCTCAATATGAAAGGTATGAGTGGCCTGGATACCCTCAATGCCTTGCGCAGGGATGGCGTTACCGCGCAAATTATTATCCTGACCGTATCAGATGCCTCCAGCGATGTCTTTGCGCTGATAGACGCAGGCGCAGACGGTTATCTGTTGAAAGACAGCGACCCGGAAGTGTTGCTGGAAGCGATTCGTGCCGGAGCGAAAGGCAGCAAAGTCTTTAGCGAACGCGTCAATCAGTACTTACGTGAACGTGAAATGTTTGGCGCGGAAGAAGATCCCTTCAGCGTGCTGACGGAGCGCGAGCTGGATGTTCTGCACGAGCTGGCACAGGGGCTGTCAAATAAACAGATTGCCTCGGTGTTGAATATTTCCGAGCAGACAGTAAAAGTACACATTCGCAATCTGCTGCGTAAACTCAATGTCCGCTCACGCGTGGCGGCCACCATTCTGTTCCTGCAACAACGCGGGGCACAATAAAAATAGCCCGATGGCATCACCATCGGGCCTCTTATTATTTACTCTCCTGCGGCGACAAATGTTGCATCGCCTGCGCGATACTACGTTCAATCACCGCACGGCGAGTATCGTTGGCAGGTAAGAGTTTCAACATCATCTCCCACGCGGCAACGGCTTCGCCAAATCGCTGCTGCTCAAAGGCATTAAACGCATACATGCTTAACACACGGATATTGCTGTGGTCAGTTCTCACCAACTGGCGTAGCAGTTCACCACCGAGGCGGTTGTCGTTGGGATCAGATGAACGTGTCAACGCTTCAGCGTATCCGAGCGCCGCATCACTGTTCTTCGGATCGAGGCGATATGCAGTAGCGTATGCATCGGTGGCAATACTGGCGTTACCCAGCGCCATGCCAACGCGGCCCAACATAATCCAGCCTTCTATATCTCCCGGATTTTTTTGCAGTTGAGTACGCATCCCCAGCGCCAGGCGCGACATCTCTTCTTCGTTGAGCGGATCGGCTTTCGGATCCAGCGCCCTGTCCAGTAACGCCGGAGCCTGTGCCGTAGCCTGCTGCCAGATTTTCACCTGCTGATAATTGCCCGTCTGGTAGTAGCTGACGCCAGCCACAATTAACGCCACCACAATACCCGGCAGATAAACAATATATCCGGCACGCTTACCTTCCGGCACGCTTTGTTCAGGAAACGCGTCCGGCACCACGCGTACCCGACGCCGCGAACGGGCGTAAATGACCCAACCGCCAATGCCAATAGCCACTACCGGAAGCACCCACAGCAGCACGGTCAGCGGCGTTAACGGCGGATCGTAAGTGACGAAGTTGCCGTAACGCGCCACCATATAATCGACAATCTCTTTCTTACTTTTACCTTCCTGCATCAGTTCATACACTTTCTGGCGCAGGTCGGTGGCAATCATCGAGTTGGAATCGGCAATGCTGTTGTTCTGGCATTTCGGGCAGCGTAGTTCTTCAGTGAGTTGGCGGAACTGCTGCTCCTGCGCTTCATCCTTAAACTGCAACACGTCGATGGTCGCCAGCGCTGAGCCGGAGATCATCAGCATCAGCACGCCCAATAAAAACCTCATTGTGCGGCCTCCTTACTGTATTTCTCCCACAGCGGCTTGATCTCTTCTTCCCAGACGCGAGGATTGAGATCGCCCGCATGGCGATAGCGAATGATGCCGTTGCCGTCGATGAGGAACGTTTCTGGCGCGCCATAGACACCGAGATCCAGTCCTAACATGCCGTCGCCATCAAACAGGCTTAGTGCGTAAGGATTGCCCAGCTCTTTCAGCCAGCTGATTGCCTTCTGGCGATCGTCTTTATAGTTCATGCCGACCACACGGATGCCCTGCGCAGAAAGCTGATTCAGATATTGATGTTCCGCACGGCAGGTCGGACACCAGGTCGCCCAGACGTTAAGCAGCACTGGTTTGCCCTGAGTCAGCACATCCGCCTGATAAAACTGCCCCGGATAGTCCAGTGATTCGAGGCGAAACTTCGGCACCGGCTTGCCAATGAGCGCCGATTCCAGATTGGTCGGATCATCCCCTTCGGCATTACGCGCCAGCTGCCACAGCAGCGCCGCGGCAATCGCCAGGAAGATAATCAACGGAATTAACAATACTTTGCGCTTCATACAGCCTCCGGCGCAGTTTTCTGCGGGTTCACGCGCTTACGATAGCGAGGATCAAACAGGCACAGCAGCCCGCCCAATGCCATCATCAGCCCACCCGCCCAAATCCAGCGAACAAACGGTTTGTAGTAAAGACGCACGGCCCACGCGCCGTTTTCCAGCTCTTCACCGAGCGCGGCGTACAGGTCACGCGTGATGCCGCCGTCAATTGCCGCTTCGGTCATCATCGACCCAGCAGTGTTGTAATAACGTTTTTCCGCATACAGCACCGTTTCCGGCTTGCCATCTCGCGTTACGCCGATAGTCGCCACACCGCCGCGCCAGTTCGGGCCAGTCACCTCTTTGACATCACGGAAGGTGAAGCGATATTCATGAATATCGACACTATCGCCGGACTTCATGCGCACATCACGCTCAACGCTATAGTTCTGGCTAAAGGCAATACCAACAATTGTCACTGCCAGCCCCAGGTGAGCCGCCACCATTCCCCAATAACTGAAGGTGGTTTTCGTGCCACGTGAAATACGCAGCGCAGCTTCCGCAATTGCCAGCACCGCAATCCAGCAGGCCATTGCCAGGCCGAGCACCGTCATCGCCACAACTTTGCTTTCGAACAGCCACGGCAGCAGCAGCGACAGCACCAGCGTTGAGATGAAGGCGATAATCAATAAATTGCGGATTTTACGTGGGCGATCGCGCCCCCAGCGCACCAGAGGACCGACACCAAGCAGCAGCGCAAACGGCACCATCAGCCAGGTAAACATGGTGTTGAAGAACGGTTCGCCAATCGAAATACTGCCCAGTCCCAGTTGCTTGTGCACCAGCGGCAGCAGCGTCCCCAGTAATACCACCAGCATCGCGGCGACCAGCAAAACGTTGTTCGCTAACAGCAGAGATTCCCGCGACCACAGCGCATTGTTTACGCGTGAGCGAACTTTGTGTCCACGCGCGGCAAACAGCAGCAGCGAACCACCAATCACCAGCACCATAAAGGCGAGGATAAACATACCGCGCGCCGGATCAGACGCAAACGCGTGTACCGATACCAGCACGCCGGAACGCACGAGGAAAGTCCCCAACAGACACAACGAGAAGGCACTGATTGCCAGCAGTAATGTCCACGCTTTGAAGCTGGCGCGTTGTTCAGTGACCGCCAGTGAGTGCATCAGCGCAGTCCCCACCAGCCACGGCATAAACGAGGCGTTTTCTACCGGATCCCAGAACCACCAGCCGCCCCAGCCGAGTTCGTAATAGGCCCATGCGGAACCGAGCACGATGCCGAGCGTCAGGAAGATCCACGCTGCCAGTGTCCACGGACGAGTAAAACGCGCATAAGTGCTGTCCAGACGCCCGCTCAACAAAGAAGCAATGGCAAAAGCAAACGCCACCGAGAAGCCGACGTACCCCATATAAAGCAGAGGCGGATGGAAGATCAGCCCCGGATCCTGTAACAGCGGGTTAAGATCGCGACCTTCAATCGGGAAGTTCGGCAACGTGCGTGAGAACGGGTTAGAGGTAAAGAGAATGAACAGCAAAAAGCCGACGCTGACCATCCCCATTATCGCCAGTACGCGGGCCACAATATCCAGCGGAATACGCTGACTAAAAATCGCCACCGCAAAGGTCCAGCCGCTCATCAGCAGCACCCACAGCAGGAGCGAGCCTTCATGCGCGCCCCAGGTAGCCGCCACGCGATACCACACCGGAAGCTGGGTATTGGAGTTGCTGGCAACATAGGTGACGGTAAAGTCGTTGACCACGAAGGCATTGACCAGTACCAGAAATGCGCCAGCCACAGACATAAACAGCAGCCAGGCAAACAAGCGGGAAGACGCCATCATGCGCGCATCTCCGCGCGCCACGCCCCATAGCGGATACACGGACAGCAGCAGCGCAATCCCTAACGCCAGGCACAGCAGCCCGTTACCAATTTCTGGTATCATGATGCTGGGTCCTTATAAACACTCGCCGGGCGACGGTGGTTAGCTTCCATCGCTTTCTCAACTTCTGGCGGCGTGTAGTTTTCATCATGTTTCGCCAGCACTTCTTTCGCGAGGATATGATTGCCTTTTTCCAGCTCGCCCTGCACCACAACGCCCTGCCCTTCACGGAACAGATCCGGCAAAATGCCTTCGTAAGAAACATCCACTGAGCCTTCAGCATCGTAAATGGTGAAGGTCACTTTCAGCGAATTGGGATCGCGCTGCACGCTACCCGGCATCACCATCCCGCCAACGCGCAGACGCTGACCGACTTCCGGCATCTGCTGAGTTTCACGCTTGCCGTAGAGAATTTCCCCCGGCGTATAAAAGAGATCGATATTCGAGCGCAGCGCATACAGCACCAGACCGATGGTCAGCGCCAAACCTGCCAACACAGCACAGGCAATCCACAAGCGGTTTTTACGGCGAATATTCATGCAGCCTCCTGCTGTTGCGCAGCACGTAAACGCGCCTCACGCGCCCGCTGTTGCGCCACACCACGCAGAATTGCGCGATGCTGCATCACCGAGTGCACGACCAAAACCACCAGCGGAATAACGGTCATCACCACCGCCAGCCAGACAAAAAAGGCGTAACCGCCCATTGCGAAAAATTCATTCCAGGAAGCAAATGCAGGGGTCATTTACGGCCTCTTTTCAGTATCAGTTCACTCACCCACGGACGGCGTTTTTCCATCAGCAAAATCAAATTACGCATCCGCATCAGCGTCAGCGTGGCAGACAGCAGCAGGAAGCCAAAAATCGACCAGCGCAGCGGCGAACGCATCGCCGGATCGATACTTTGCTGCATCCGCGTTGATCCCTGATGCAGGGTGTTCCACCACTCCACGGAGTAATGAATAATCGGCAGATTCACCACGCCAATCAGCACCAGAATACCTGCCGCACGGCCCGCCAGACGGCGGTCGTCGAAGGCGTGCCACAGGGCAATTACACCAACATACAGAAACAGCAGCACCAGCTCAGAAGTCAGGCGTGCATCCCATACCCACCAGGTGCCCCACATCGGTTTTCCCCATGCAGAGCCGGTAACTAGGGCAATAAAGGTAAACACGGCACCAATGGGGGCCATCGCCGCCACCGCCAGGTTGGCCATTTTCATCTGCCAGACAAGGCCAATAAAAGCCGCCACCGCCATTGATGCATAAATGCCCATCGACCAGATCGCCGCAGGCACATGCAGGTAGATAATGCGGTAGCTATTTCCCTGCTGATAATCAGCCGGAGCAAAGCCGAATCCCCAGATCCAGCCGACGGTAAGCACGACCACACTGGCAATTGCCAGCCACGGTATAAACCAGCCACAGATTTGATACAGCCGTGGTGGGATCGCCAGTTGATGCAGTGTTTTCCACATAGTTTCGATACCAGACTCGAACAAAAATCAGTAATCCAGCGTTATTGAATGCTGATTCGTAACGCTGCCGCCGTCGCAAAAGGACTTAATGTCGCGGTGCCTGCCAGCAACGCGCCTAAAATTGCCAGATACCCATCAACGGGCAAATGCATAGAAGCCGCGTCCATCGCGGCGGTGGCAAAGATGAGTAATGGGATAGTCAGCGGTAATACGAGAATGCTGAGCAGCACACCACCGCGCTTAAGTCCCACTGTCAGCGCCACGCCCGGTGCTCCGAGAAAGCCAAGCGTAGGCGTTCCCAGCAGTAGCGTCAGCGCCATCACTTGCCAGCCATAAACATCCATTCCCAGTAGCATTGCTACCAGGGGCGAAAGGATAAGTAACGGCAGACCGGTTACCATCCAGTGCGCCATCACCTTCGCCAGCACAACGGCGGGCAAGGGTAACGGCAACAACATCAATTGTTCAAGACTGCCGTCCTGCAAATCGTCACGGAACAGACGCTCCAGTGCCAGCAAGGATGAAAGCAGCGCAGCAACCCAGATAATACCCGGCGCAATACGCGCCAGCAGTTGCGGCTCCGGACCGATACTGAGCGGAAAAAGGGTAATGACAATCAGGAAGAACCACAGCGGGTTGGCGATTTCGGCGCTATGGCGAAACGCTACGCGCAGCTCAAGACGGAAAATGCGCCAGAACATCATGCGGCCCTCGTTTGCGTCAGTGAAATGCGGCGAATTTTACTTTCAGCAACGTTGAGCGGCTGGTGGGTAGTCAGAATCACAATCCCCCCCTGCTCCGTATGCTGCGCCATACGCTGGGTCAGACGATCGACGCCGTTAACGTCAATCGCGGTAAAAGGCTCGTCGAGGATCCATAACGTGGCACGGGTTAGCCACAGACGCGCTAAAGCGACGCGGCGTTGTTGCCCGGCAGAAAGTTGATTTACCGGAATATCTTCGAATCCGGCAAGCCCGGCCTGCGCCAGGGCTTCCAGACATTGTGCGGTATCGCCATCGCGATGATAAAAGTGCAGATTTTCTAACGCCGTCAGCCGGGTTTTGATCCCCGGCTGATGGCCTATCCATAACAGGTTTTGATGGTAGCTGTCGCGTACCTGATGCAAGGGCTGCCCTTGCCAGAGAACGTCACCCGCATCAGGGCGAGACAACCCCGTCAGCAAACGGAGAAGCGTTGTCTTCCCCGCGCCGTTGCTACCGGTGATTTGTACCCACTCTCCTGCGTTCAGCGTAAATGACAAGCCACTAAATAAGGTTCGTTCATCCCGCTCGCAAAGTAACTCTCTGGCTTCAAGCATACCCACGCAATAACCCTGTTAAAAACCTGGCTCGACTTCGCGCATATCGGGCAGCTTGTGCGCTATCCCTTTATGGCAATCAATACAGGTTTGCCCATCTTTCACCGCCTGGTCATGCATCTTCGCGGCAACCGATTTCTGGGCGGTTGTATCCATATACTCGAAGTTGTGACAGTTACGGCACTCCTGCGAGTTATTGTCCTTCATGCGCCGCCACTCATTCTGTGCCATCGTCAGGCGATGAGCTTCAAATTTCTGCGGCGTGTCAATAACGCCAAAAATTTTACCATACAGCTCTTTACTTGCTTTGAGCTTGCGTATCATCTTCGGCACAAACTCGTGCGGAACGTGACAATCCGGACAGGTCGCACGAACGCCGCTACGGTTGTTGTAGTGCACGGAATCCATGTATTCCTGATACACCGTGTTACGCATTTCGTGGCAGCTAATGCAGAACTCTTCGGTATTGGCTTTTTCCATCCCGGTGTTAAAGCCGCCCCAGAAGACGATGCCACCGACAAAACCGATCAACAGCAGCGTCCCCAGCGCCAGACGGCTGGGGGTACGCCACCATTTCCACAGGCGCTTAATCAGACCAGGCTTACGGTCAGAATTTCCCATAATAACCTCTTATTTCCCGTAACCTTTTGACGGGGTAAAGGTATTCCCCACGATTGGCGCGGTATCAGCCTGCGGCACGTGACATTGCAGACAGAAATAACGACGCGGAGCCACTTCCGCGCCCACTTTGCCGTCGCTGTCCATAAAGTGAGTAGGACTGATGCGCGGCGCGCCAGTGGTGCGATAGCTTTCGACACCGTGGCACTGCAAGCAGCGGTTGGTATTGGTCGTTACCTGATAACCTTCAACGCTATGCGGGATCATTGGCGGCTGATTCACATAGTTCAGCGGCATCCGTTCCTGCTCTTTTGGCATCCGAATGGCCCCTTCCTGCGTCCCGGATACTTCCGGCGACTGGCTAAAATCGACGCCATTAGCCGCCCAAACCGCGCCGCTCACCACCAGGGCCAGCATCGCCGTCCATTGACACAGCGCTTTCTTCAGGTCATGGCTTTTCATGATTTCGCTCCCGAACTCCATCGTGTAGTTATTGTAAATACATCCTCAGAACAGACATCCACGCAGCGACCGCACGTCATGCAATCGCGGCTGGTGACCTGCACCGGGCTTTGTTCATCCAGCACCGGGGCACGTAGCACATGCGGTTCCGGGCAAACATGAAAACAATCCATACAGCGGTTACATTTCTGCCGATCGGTGGCCGCAACGGTAATGACACCTTTGCTACCCAGCACGCCATACAGCGCGCCAACCGGACAAATGTGCCCGCACCAGCCGTGTTCAACGACCAGTAGATCAAATAAAAACAGCGCGAGAATAAGCAGCGCGCCGCTGCCGAATCCCATTACCAGACTGCGCCCCATCAGGGAAACGGGGTTGATCCATTCCCAGATGAGCGTGCCGGTTAAGGCCGATCCCAGCAGAATGACCACCAACAGCACGTAGCGAATGTGGCGTGGGATCGTCGCAGACTGATTGAGGTCAAAGCGCCTGCGTAACCAGTTCGCTAAGTCGGTAATCGGGTTCAGCGGGCAGACCCAGCTGCAAAATAATCGCTTTCCTGCCAGGGCGTAGAGCACGGTGATAATCACCGCTCCGGTCAACGCCACCGTGGCAGGCAAATGACCGCTGGCAAGACTTTGCAGTGTCATCAGCGGATCGGTCAGTGGAACGGTGTCGAATAACAGGCTACTGCTGTAGTTGCCGTGCAAGATCCACACACCAAACCACGGACCGCTCAAAAACATCCCCAGCACGAAGAACTGACAAAGGCGACGTAACACCAGCCAACGGTGACTGCGCCACCAGCCTTTTTTCTCCAGCGCCTCGCTCCCGGCGTCACGTTTACGATTTGCCATTGTTCCCCTCCAGCCAGCCGAAGCGGTAATGGTGACCTAACTCCCCTTTCGCCAGTGACAGCGGTAACACCTTGATTGCCGGTTGTTCCAGCACGCACACTTTTTCGCACTTACCGCAGCCGGTACAGGCGTCGCTGTGAACCGTTGGCAGAAAGCGGGCGTGCTTACCGGTACGCGTGTTGCGCTCCAGCTCCAGGGTGATGGCCTCATCAATTTTCGGGCATTCGCGATAACAAACATCGCAGCGCAGCCCCTGAAAGTTGAGACAGTTTTCCTGGTCCACCAGTACCGCCAGCCCCATCCGCGCGTCGTCGATCGATTCGATCTCACGATCCAGCGCACCGCTCGGGCACACTTTGGCGCACGGAATGTCCTCACACATTTCGCAAGGAATATCCCGTGCAACAAAATATGGCGTGCCCGCTGACAGGCCTGAGGCCAGCGTCGCCAGTTTTAAGGTGTCGTAAGGGCAAGCCTGAACACACTGACCGCAACGCACACAGGCACTGGCAAAGGCGTTCTCGTTTATGGCTCCGGGCGGGCGCAACCGCACGCCAGATGCGCGTGCGGTTTGCTGTTGTAACCCCAGCGCCACACCCACGGCAGCCAGCCCGCCTGCTGTGCGAACGACATCGCGCAGAAAGCGGCGGCGACCATTTTGAGGTTTCGCTGACCGGGACATAATGGCTTACACCTTCTCCAGTTTGACCGCGCACTTCTTGAAGTCCGTCTCTTTCGAGAGCGGATCGGTCGCGTCCAGCGTCAGTTTGTTAACCAGCTGTGCGGCGTCGAAGAACGGCATGTACACCAGGCCCTGTGGCGGACGGTTACGACCGCGCGTTTCAACAATCGAGATCACTTCGCCACGGCGAGAAACCACTTTCACTTTGTCGCCACGGCGCAGATCGCGCGCTTTCGCATCCAACGGGTGAATAAACAGGACCGCTTCCGGGAAGGCACGGTGCAGTTCCGGTACACGGCGAGTCATACTGCCGGTATGCCAGTGCTCCAGAACGCGTCCGGTAGAGAGCCACAGGTCGTACTCTTCATCCGGTGCTTCCGCCGCCGGTTCGAAAGGCAGCGCGAAAATCACCGCTTTGCCATCCGGTTTACCGTAGAACTTGTAGCCTTCGCCCGCTTTCACGTACGGGTCGTTACCTTCGCTGTAACGCCACTGCGTTTCTTTACCGTTCACCACCGGCCAGCGCAGACCGCGCGCTTTGTGGTAGTCATCGAACGGTGCCAGATCGTGACCGTGACCGCGACCAAACCATGCGTACTCTTCGAACAGCCCTTTTTGCAGATAGAAGCCCAGCTCGCGGGATTCATCGTTCAGCTGATCTTCCGCCAGTTCGGATAGCGGGAATTTGCTCACTTCCGGGGTGGCATACAGAACTTCGTACAGCGTTTTGCCACGCAGTTCCGGTTTCTTCGCCAACAGCTCTTCCGGCCATACATCTTCAGTTTTGAAGCGGCGGGAGAACTGGACTAACTGCCAGAGATCCGATTTCGCTTCGCCCGGTGCCTGTACCTGCTGACGCCAGAACTGAGTACGGCGTTCGGCGTTACCGTAAGCGCCCTCTTTCTCTACCCACATTGCGGTCGGCAAGATCAAGTCGGCGGCCAGCGCACTGACTGTCGGATACGGATCGGAAACGATGATAAAGTTGCGCGGATCGCGCCAGCCTGGCATACGCTCTTCATTAATGTTCGGCCCGGCCTGCATGTTGTTGGTACACATGGTCCAGTAAACATTCAGCTTGCCGTCTTTCAGCGCACGGTCTTGTGCCACCGCGTGCAGACCGATTTTCGCCGGAATGGTGCCGCTCGGGATATTCCACTTCTTCTCGCAGATATCACGGTGTTTCTCGTTAGTCACCACCATGTCCGCAGGCAGACGGTGAGCAAAGGTGCCCACTTCACGCGCAGTACCACACGCAGAAGGCTGCCCGGTCAGGGAGAACGGACCGCAACCCGGCTTGGAAATTTTGCCGGTCAGCAGGTGCAGGTTGTAAACCAGGTTGTTAGCCCACACGCCACGAGTATGCTGGTTGAAGCCCATCGTCCAGTAGGAGATGACTTTCTTGTTCGGATCGGCATACAGCTGCGCCAGTTGTTCTAACTGGTCTTTCGGCACGCCGGTCATTTCGGCAGTTTTTTCCAGCGTATACTCAGCAACGAAGGCTTTGTAATCTTCAAAGCTCATCGGTTCGGAGGCGTCAGAACCTGGATTCTTCGCTGCTTTTTCCAGCGGATGGGTCGGACGTAAACCGTAGCCGATGTCCGTCGCCCCTTTGCGCAGGTTAACGTGTTTGCTAAAGAAGTCCTGATTTATCGCATTGTTTTGAATGATATAGTTGGCGATGTAGTTCAGGATCACCAGGTCTGATTGCGGCGTAAAGATGATGCCGTTATCCGCCAGCTCGAAGCTACGATGCTGGTAGGTAGAAAGCACCGCCACGGTGACGTTCTGGTTGGAGAGACGACGGTTAGTGATGCGCGACCAGAGGATCGGGTGCATCTCCGCCATGTTTGCGCCCCACAGCACAAACGCGTCAGCCTGCTCGATGTCGTCATAGCAGCCCATTGGCTCATCCATACCAAAGGTACGCATAAAGCCAACTACTGCCGACGCCATACAGTGACGCGCGTTCGGATCGATGTTGTTCGAACGGAATCCCGCTTTAAACAGCTTGGACGCGGCATAACCTTCCCAGATAGTCCACTGACCAGAACCGAACATACCGATCGATTCCGGCCCTTTTTCTTTCAGGGCGGTTTTGAATTTCTCTTCCATCACATCGAAGGCCTGATCCCAGGTGATTGGGGTAAATTCGCCTTCTTTGTCATATTTACCGTTTTTCATACGCAGCAGCGGCTGCGTCAAACGGTCTTTACCGTACATGATTTTGGGCAGGAAATAGCCCTTAATGCAGTTCAGACCACGGTTAACCGGTGCGTCCGGGTCGCCCTGACAGGCCACCACACGCCCCTGCTGCGTTCCGACCAGAACGCCGCAACCAGTACCGCAGAAACGGCACGGCGCTTTATCCCATTTAATGGCTTCCTGCTGACCAACAACGGCGCGGGCAACGCCCGGCACGCTGAGACCGGCAGCCGCCGCAGCGGCCGCAACGGCGTTAGCTTTCATAAAGCTACGACGACTGAGTTTCATGGTGTTTCCTCACCTTGCTCTTCCTGCTGGTGATAAACCAGCGACACCGCCAGCACGCCCTCTACGTTGCGTACTGACTCAATGGTTTGGATCAGCGTTTCGCTGTCTTCTGCTTCCACCACCACAATCAACTGACCGCTCGGCACGTCGCTGACAGCAACTTCACAGCCGGGAAAGGCGTTCAGTTGGGTGCTGATGTCTGAAATTCGTTCGCTTTTGGCCTGCACGACCAGGCTGCAAACTTGCCAGTTAGTGTGCATGGAGATACTCCGCAGTTATGGCTGATACCGGACAGCTGGCTGCACATGCTCCACATCCGTTGCAAAGTTGGCTATTAAGTTGCGGCTGGTAGATCCCGGAGAGCGTCGGGCGAAAGATAATTGCCATTGGCTCACAGCTATCCTGACAGCGGCGGCATTCAACTGTTTGATACGCCAGGCACGCCTCCCCGATGGTGAACAGCAAATCCCAGGCCCTGGTGTGGCGCGGAGAAAATAGCGATTCGGGGCAAGCCTGCGCGCAGGCGTAACAGAAGCTGCACTCGTTATTTTTGAAATTAACGCTCGGATAGCCGCCCGCGCCGCGTTGCAGAATGTTGTTTTCACAAGCATTAATACAGGCGTCGCAGCGGGTGCAATGGGTCAGAAAATGAGATTCATCACCGGACCAGGGCGGACGGATACCGTTACTGGCTTTGCGCCAGCGACCAGTGAGTATGCCCCGACGGGATGCATCAATCTTCACATTGACCTTCCATCATTAACGCGCTCTGAAAATTGAGAGCGACCAAATAAACCGCATAATTAATAAGCCATTTTTATAGCCGCTAAGATATTAAAGGATGTGTCAAAGATGCATACCCCGATCGGGGTAAAACCTGTAGCAGGATCAAAAGAGTGGCGGGAAGCGTGGCAAAAACGGGCTTTTGCTCACATTTCAAATGGTTATAAACATATTTATATAGCGATTAATTCGCCAGAGATATTTCTGCTGGTTTGTTTTCTCATCAGAATTTAACACTAAAAGAGCAGGTAAAATTGTCTGAATGTTCTTTAAGTTATTCATAAAGCAAATTAATAAATCTGATGAATATGTTAACCTTCAGCGACATCATCGGTGAAAACCTATAAATGAAGAAGGAAAGCAAAAAAATGAAGACCATTCTACCTGCAGTATTGTTTGCCGCTTTCGCCACCACTTCCGCCTGGGCGGCAGAAAGCGTCCAGCCACTGGAAAAAATCGCGCCTTATCCACAAGCTGAAAAAGGCATGAAGCGTCAGGTGATTCAGTTAACCCCGCAAGAAGATGAATCTACCCTGAAAGTAGAACTGTTAATCGGCCAGACGCTGGAAGTCGATTGCAATTTGCATCGTCTCGGCGGGAAGCTGGAAAGCAAAACGCTGGAAGGCTGGGGCTATGATTATTATGTCTTTGATAAAGTCAGTTCCCCGGTTTCCACGATGATGGCCTGCCCGGATGGCAAAAAAGAGAAGAAATTTGTCACCGCGTATCTGGGCGATGCTGGAATGCTGCGTTACAACAGCAAGCTGCCGATCGTGGTGTATACGCCAGACAATGTGGATGTGAAATACCGCATCTGGAAGGCGGAAGAGAAAATTGACAACGCGGTAGTTCGCTAAACTGCTGTGAAGTGCGGCACCCCGTAGGTCGGATAAGGCGGTCACGCCGCATCCGACATCTAACGCCCGAGCCGGTTGACTGATGCGACGATGGCGCGTCTTATCAGCATAAGCCACATCCGGCATACCATGCCGGATGTGGCATATCATTACAACGCAATATCCGCCACTTCTTTTTGAACGGGTTGCGGTTTCAACTGCGGTTTAGGCGTACTATCTGCTACCTGCGGCTTGTCGTATTTCAGCCCCAGCACTTCGCTGGTGTACTGCAACTCGCGTTCTGTTGCCGCTACATCACCGTTCAGCTTGCGTCCATAAGACGGAACGATCGCCTTCAACGTTGCCTGCCATTGCGGACTGGAAACGCGATCGCCAAATACTTTTTCCAGCAGATCCAACATAATCGGCGCGGCGGTTGACGCCCCTGGCGATGCCCCCAGGAGCGCGGCAATGGTCCCTTGCTGATCACTGACGACTTCGGTACCCAGACGCAGTACGCCACCTTTCTCGGCATCACGCTTGATAATCTGTACGCGCTGCCCCGCTTGCCACAAACGCCAGTCCTCTTTTTTCGCCTGCGGATAGTACTCTTTCAACGCTTCAAAACGATCCTCTTCACTCAACATCACCTGACTCACCAGATATTTCACCAGATCGAAATTATCCAGCCCGACGTGCATCATCGGCATCACGTTAGAGGTGGTGGTGGAACTCATCAGATCCCACAATGAACCGTTTTTGAGGAATTTGGTTGAGAAGGTGGCAAATGGCCCAAACAGCACGACGCGTTTACCGTCCAGAACACGGGTATCGATATGCGGAACCGACATCGGTGGTGCGCCAACGGATGCTTTACCGTAAACCTTCGCCAGATGGTGATTAACCACGTCCGGGTTTTCCGAAACAAGGAACTGACCGCCCACCGGGAAACCGGCGTAGTCTTTCGCTTCCGGAATCCCCGATTCCTGTAACAGCTTCAGCGCCGCACCGCCCGCGCCGATAAAGACAAATTTGGCGCGGATGTTCTGTGCAGTGCCGTTTTTCAGATCGGCAACAGTGACGGTCCAGGTGTTATCGTCATTACGCTTTAGGGCGCGGACTTCGCTGCTGAGTTGCAGCGAAAAATTAGATTTCTTCTGCAAGGAAGCAATTAACTGGCGGGTGATCTCGCCATAGTTCACATCAGTACCAATTTCCGTACGCGTGGCTGCCACTTTCTGTTGCGGATCGCGCCCTTCCATCACTAACGGTGCCCACTCTTTGATCTGCGCGTGATCTTCAGAGTAACGCATACCGCGAAACAGCGAGCTTTGTTGCAACGCGGCGTAACGGGCGCGCAGGAAATTGACGTTATCCTCGCCCCAGACAAAGCTCATATGTGGAACGGTATTAATAAATGAACGTGGGGTTCGCAGCACACCACGTTCGACCTGGTGTGCCCAAAACTGGCGGGAAATCTGGAATGCTTCGTTAATGGCGACTGCTTTTTCAATACTGATGCTGCCGTCGGCATTTTGCGGGGTGTAATTGAGTTCCATCAGTGCAGAATGCCCGGTTCCGGCGTTGTTCCAGCCGTTCGAACTTTCCTGCGCGACACCCTCCAGGCGCTCCACCATGGTCATCGACCATTCAGGCTCCAGCTCACGTAAATAGGTCCCCAACGTGGCGCTCATAATGCCGCCGCCAATCAACAGTACATCAGTTTCCTGCTCCTCGGACGCTTTCGCTTTTGCCGCCATCGAAACGGCATTAAGCCCCACGGCCATCGAGAAGAGCATGGCAGTCACTTTTTTCATCTTGTTAATGCCTTACTTTTAGTCGCTTTATTGCAGGTGAGATTTGCGCGGCATCAACGGTAACACTTAAGTAACAACATTTAAATAATGTTTATAAATTATATTCTAATTTTAGAAACATTATAATTTCGTTGATTAATTATAGGGTTATTAGAAATGAAGGGATTTTTAGAATATTGACCTGGCGGCAGCAGTCCGCCAGGTCAGCGTCGAAATATTATGCCGTCCGGGCAACGGCATCACGCGAAGCAGCATCGCGCTCTTCGCCTGTCAGCTCGCTAAGTAGCCCGTTGCGCATCTCCAGCAGGCGGTCAGCGTGGATAAAGTAATGATCATCATGACTGATGGCGAAAATCGTTTTACCCATCTCCTGCATCAGCGGCAGCAGCACCTGATAAAACTCACGACGGAAGTGTGGGTCCTGATCCGCCGCCCATTCATCCAGCAGGATAATATCGCGTTCTTCTGCCAGCGCCAGCAACAGCGCCACGCGTTTTTTCTGCCCTTTCGATAACTTCAGGTTAACAATACGCCCGTTGCTTAACTCAAGCTTATGAGCCATTTTCAGCTGCGCCAGCCACTTCTCAACCAGTTGCGGGTTAGCGGGTTGCCCCTCCGGCCCCAGCAGTTGATCAAACAGCCAGACATCGGTAAACACTGCCGAAAACAGTTTGCGATAATCTTCCGGTTGTTCGCCGCTGACAGGGTTGCCATCCAGCAAGATTTCGCCGCTTTGTGGCTGATACAAGCCCGTCAGCAACATCGCCAGCGTCGATTTTCCGCTACCGTTGCCGCCAATCAGAAACAGCAGCTCGCCACGTTTGATGGTGAGATTAATCGGACCAACGGAAAACGCGTTATCCTGATAAGCAAACGTCACGTTACGCAGCTCCAGCGTTTGCCAGTTGGGAAACGCCTGCGGGCGCGGAAACTCTGCTTTGAAAGGCGCGAGCGCGAATTTGTTCAGCTTGTTAAACGCCACCTGCGCCGTCAGCAGCGTCGGTAATGCGCCAACCGCCGAAAGCAGCGGCGTACGCAGGAATAACAGCGTCAACGAATAGGTCGCGGCAACGTTGGTATCAGCCCAACCGAGACTGTTCGCCATCCAGAACACCAGGCCGATAGCGCCCAGCATCATGATGTTTGACCAGTTCACGGCACTAAGATGGAAGGTGTCTGCGCGGATAATATGATGGCGATACTCTTGCGCATCAGGAATGTAGAGGTTGTTAAACACATACTCGGCGCGTTCACGGTTCAGAGTCAGCTCTTTGCGCCCTTCGAGTACGGTTTGAAAATCCGTGTACAGCTTGTCTTCGGTTTCACGCAGGGTCGCCATATGTTTGTAAACCCGCGCCACCAGCACAAAACCGCCCCAGATGGTGACTGCCATCCAGATAGCCGTTACCAGCAACATTTTGCCCGACAGCATCCACAAGTACGCCGCGGAACCGATAGTGAGGATGATCCCCTGCACCAGTTCCGGCAGACGCACAAAAGCAATGGTGATATTGCGCACATCGCTGGTTAACCCCGCCAGCAACGAGGCGCTACCAAGTTGTTCAATGCGCTCGACGTGGGTATCGAGAATTCGCTTGATAAATTCACTACGCAGTCGGTAAACGAAGTGATGCCCCAAAGTGGTGAGCGCCAGTTGCGATCCGAGAGTGACGGCCATCAACAGCAGCAATAATCCCAGAAACTCCGGCAACACCAGCAGACTGGTATCTGCCGTTTCGATAAGGCGCTGATTGATAAAAGCAATTAAGCCAATGCCTAATGCCGCACTGGCGAGGCTTAGCGCCATCACACTGATAAATGGCCAGCGATACTGCCGCCAGACAAGTACAAGAAGTTCCATGCAGAAAACCCGGACAATGAATTACAGCCCGCAGTTTAAACATCTTCGCGCGCACAGCAATAATAATTCTTATTTTTATTCTTTTTTACCTGCCTGACGGAATGTCAGGTTGTAGCGGCAGTCGGTGGTGAGTGGATGAAACCCCGCTTTCAACGGTTGAATGCCATGATAAAACAGCCGCGATTCACCGCCCCATACCACCACATCGCCATGTTCCAACAACAAACGTTTGAGCGGATCATTTCGTTTCAGGCCGCCAAATTGAAAAATCGCGGGTAAGCCCAGAGAAACAGAAACAATCGGCGCGCGCAGATCCGGTTCGTCTTTATCCTGATGCAGCGACAGTTTCGCGCCAGGAGCGTAGCGGTTGATAAGACAAGCATCTGGCTGGAAATCTGGATAGCCCGCCGCCGTAGCCGCACGTTGACATAAATGATGAAAACTCTGCGGCATGGCGGGCCACGGTTTATTTGTTTGCGGATCAATGGGCGAATAGAGATAACCTTGCCGATGGGTCGTCCAGCCCAGATGCCCACAGTTGGTCATCGCCACCGACATGGTATATCCGCCTGGAGTGACCATCTGGCGAAAAGGCGACTGGCTGGCAACATCATTAATATCGCGGATCAGTTGCTCCGCAGCGTTAAAAGCAAAACGCCGTAAAATTACCGCACCAGCCGCCAGTGGCTCTTGCCACGGTTCAGCATCGGCAAACAGATCCAACATTACCTCTCCTCATTCTCAGCTTCGCGGCGCAGCAGTTGCGCTTTACGCGACACGCCCCAGCGGTAACCGGAAAGTGTGCCATCACCACGGACCACCCGATGACAGGGTATTATGATAGCCAGCTTGTTGGCGGCACAGGCGCTGGCAACGGCCCGTACCGCTTTCGGTTTGCCGATGGCGTTAGCCAGTTGCTGATAACTGACGGTTTCACCGCAAGCTATCGTGCGCAGTGCCTGCCAGACTTGTTGCTGAAAAGCAGTGCCGCGAATGTCCAGCGGTAACGTCAGCGGCGTATCGCGTTGATTGAGGCTGGCGATCACTTCACGCACATGTTGTTGAAACGTCAAATCGGCAGGCGCGTTGTCGGCAGCGGGAAACATCTGCTGCAACTCGCTGATTAATGTCGCGTCATCATCGCCCAGCAATATCGCGCAAATCCCCCGCTCGCTTTCTGCCACCAGGCAACGGCCCAGCTCACAATCAGCCAGCGCGTAACGCACCGCCAGATTTTCGCCACCGTGACGGAATTGTTTAGCCGTCATGCCCAGCGTTTCGTCAGCTTTGCGGTAGTAACTGCTGCTGTCGGGGAATCCGGCGTTAAGAATAGACGTCGTCACGCTCTCCCCTTTCGCCAGCAATTCGCGCAAACGGCGAGCGCGCCAGGCCTGTTGCCAGGCTTTCGGCGTCATTCCGGTAGTCGCTTTAAACAACCGATGCAGATGGAACGGACTCATCGCCACATGGTCGGCTAAGGCTTCCAGCGTTACAGGCGTTTCCTGTTCCAGAAGTCGGCAGGCGTGGGTAATTTTATCAAGGCGATGTTGCCGGGGATTGGCTTTGTCTGGCTGACAACGTTTGCAGGGGCGAAATCCGGCGGCGAGTGCCTCGCTGGCATTTGCGTAGAAGGAGACATTTTCCCGCAAGGCATGTCTGGCGCGGCAAGACGGACGGCAAAAGATACCCGTGGTGCGCACGGCGAAAACGAATTCGCCGTCGGCATTCGGGTCGCGGGCTAAGACAGATTGCCAGCGTTGATCGTCAGTTAAGCATGTGGCGTTTTTCATAATCAGCTCCCTGGTTAAGGATAGCCTTTAGTCTGCCCGGTCACCATCACGCAAAAACCAACAATCTTGCGCTTTAATTTTTTTCGCTGATAAGGAAGCTTTTAAACTGCGGCGACATCCAGGTTTTAAAATTATCGCCCTCTTTGGTGATCATATAAACCGCCAGCCCTTCCCGACGAACAACCTCTTTGGCTTTCTCCGGCCCCAGTACCATCAAGCCAGTATCCCAGGCATCGGCTTCCAGCGCCGTCGGAGCAATCACCGTCACGGATACCAGATTGTGTTCGATGGGACGCCCGGTTTGCGGATCGATAACATGAGAAAGACGTTTGCCGTCCAGTTCGTAATAGTTACGGTAGCTGCCAGAGGTACTAATCCCATGACCGTTGATATCCACCACGGCCTGAACCGCGTTTTCTTTATCGGTTGGTTTTTGAATCGCTACCCGCCACGGCTGGCCTGCACCGTTCATACCACGGCTGTTCAGCGCGCCGCCCACCGACACCAGATAGCGGGAAATCCCTTCCTGCTCCATCAAGCGTGCCAGGTGATCCGCCGCATAACCTTCACCGACGGTAGAGAGATCGACATATAAATCCGGCAGGTCTTTTTGCAGATATTGCTGGTGGGACTGATTAATCACCGTCAGGTGCTGTAAGCCGGTTTTGGCTTTCATCGCATCGATCTGTTCCTGGCTCGGAATTTGAATCGGCTGTTGTTCCGGGCCAAAGCCCCACAGATTCACCAGCGGCCCGACGGTTATATCCATCGCACCATCGGTCCTTGCGCCAATGCGCAGCGAGGTGGTGACGATATCGGCCATCGCTTCACTTACCGGCCACGGCGATAAACTTTGCGAGTCGTTAAATCGCATCAGCGCGGAATCTTTTTTATAGGTCGAAAGCAGCTGATCGTCGGCGTCCAGCTGGGTCTGAATCTTTTCTTTAAGTTCGGCACTGCGTTTGGCGTCAATGCCCGGAATGCTGGCACGCCAGAAGGTACCCATGGTTTTGCCTTCAAGAACGATAACTTCAGTAGCGTGGGTTTTGGCGGGTTGTGGTTTTTGATCGCAACCAACAAAGAAGAGCGCGGCAGCCAGCAGTGCCACGCGGGTAAAGCTTATTTCCATACGTGATTATCCTCATGCGAACGGTCGCAAGAGTACACCAAAAAACTGTGTTTGTACGCTGAAAACAATGAAAAAAGGGCCCGCAGGCCCTTTGTTCGATATCAATCGAGATTAGAACTGGTAAACCAGACCCAGAGCTACGATGTCATCAGTGTTGATGCCAGCGTCACGGGTGAAGCGGTTGTCGTCCAGCAGGTTGATTTTGTAGTCAACGTAGGTGGACATGTTTTTGTTGAAGTAGTAGGTCGCACCAACATCAACATATTTCAGGATATCTTCGTCGTCGTAGTTACGACCATTGATGACACCCAGGTTTTTACCTTTAGACTGCAGGTAGGCTACAGACGGACGCAGACCGAAGTCGAACTGGTACTGAGCAACAGCTTCGAAGTTCTGTGCTTTGTTTGCCCAACCCAAGGAACCTACGCGAGTTGCGTTGTAGGTCTGGGTGTACTGAGCAGCCAGGTAGATGTTGTTAGCGTCGTATTTCAGACCACCAGTGTAGGTTTCAGCACGGTCGCCGTTACCGATGTACAGCGGGCTGTTCTGATCATCAGTACGTTTGGAGCTGGAGATCGCACCACCGATACCGAAGCCTTCGTAATCATAAGTGATAGATCCGCCAACGCCGTCGCCGTTCTGACGCAGAGCACCACGACCGTTGTTGGTCATGCCTTCGCCGCTTACGCTACCGTTTTTACCCTGGTACTGAACAGCAAAGTTCAGGCCGTCAACCAGACCAAAGAAGTCAGTGTTACGGTAGGTCGCGAAGCCGTTACCACGCTGCTGCATGAAGTTGTCAGAACCGTAGGTGTCACCACCGAATTCTGGCAGTACGTCGGTCCAGGAAGTTACGTCGTAAACAACGCCGTAGTTACGACCGTAGTCGAAAGAACCTACATCCTGGAATTTCAGACCTGCGAATGCCACACGGGTCCAGGAGTTGTTTTCGTTTTCAGCGCTGTTGCCCTGGATCTGATATTCCCACTGGCCGTAACCGGTCAGCTGGTCAGTAACCTGAGTTTCACCTTTGAAGCCAAGACGCATGTAGGTCTGGTCGCCATCTACAGACTTGTCGTCAGAGAAATAGTGCAGGCCGTCTACTTTACCGTACAGATCTAATTTGTTGCCGTCTTTGTTGTAAACTTCAGCAGCGTTTGCTGCGCCTGCTACCAGCAGAGCTGGGACCAGGAGGGACAGTACTTTAACTTTCATGTTATTAACCCTCTGTTATATGCCTTTATTTGCTTTTTTATGCCACTGCATACTGATTAACCCTCATTAATCAGTCGGCAAGTCCATTCTCCCCAAAAATGCAGAATAATCCAACACGAATATGATACTAAAACTTTTAAGATGTTTCATTTATCGCTATAGATGTTTCAAAATGTAAATGCAAGGGAACTTTTTAAGATTATTGTGGAATGGCGAAATAAGCACCTAACATCAAGCAATAATAATTCAAGGTTAAAATCAATAACTTATTCTTAAGTATTTGACAGCACTGAATGTCAAAACAAAACCTTCACTCGCAACTAGAATAACTCCCGCTATCATCATTAACTTTATTTATTAGCGTCATTCATTTCTGAATGTCTGTTTACCCCTATTTCAACCGGATGCCTCGCATCCGGTTTTTTTTACCCTTCTTTACACACTTTTCATTATTCTGTGCTACCACAGAAAAACTATAACGCTTGTTAACTATTTCACAAATAATTAACATCAGCATAATTTCCAGCAATCTTCGTTTATTTGCAATTAATTTCGTTGGGCTTTTTGTAGGTTATTTGTACAGCGAAATGGCGCTTGTACATCTATTTCCCCCAATGCAGGATGATAAATATCACGGGAGAATAGAAAATCATCAATCAGGTAAGAGTCTGGAATTTCACACTGTACCCTTTATACTGCCCTATCACTTCGCGAAGTTTTAACAGGTCATAAACACGAATGCGTCAGAAAGAGACAACGGCCACGACCCGCTTTTCACTCCTACCGGGGAGCATTACCCGCTTCTTTTTACTGTTGATCATTGTGTTACTGGTGACGATGGGGGTAATGGTACAAAGTGCCGTTAACGCCTGGCTGAAAGATAAAAGTTACCAGATTGTCGACATTACCCACGCAATCCAAAAGCGCGTCGATACCTGGCGTTACGTGACCTGGCAGATTTACGACAACATTGCCGCGACGACCTCCCCCTCCTCCGGCGAAGGTTTACAAGAGACGCGCCTGAAACAGGATGTCTACTATCTGGAAAAACCACGCCGCAAAACGGAAGCGTTAATCTTTGGCTCTCACGACAACTCAACGCTTGAGATGACTCAACGGATGTCCACCTATCTGGACACATTGTGGGGCGCAGAAAATGTACCGTGGTCGATGTATTACCTGAATGGTCAGGATAACAGTCTGGTGCTGATCTCAACCCTGCCCCTCAAAGATCTCACCTCCGGATTTAAAGAATCGACCGTCAGCGACATTGTTGATTCACGTCGTGCAGAGATGTTGCAACAGGCCAACGCCCTCGATGAACGCGAAAGTTTTTCTAACATGCGCCGCCTGGCCTGGCAGAACGGTCATTACTTTACCTTGCGTACCACGTTCAACCAGCCAGGACATCTGGCAACGGTCGTGGCTTTTGATCTGCCGATTAATGATTTGATCCCGCCGGGTATGCCGCTGGACAGTTTCCGCCTTGAGCCAGACGCGACGGCAACGGGAAACAATGATAATGAGAAAGAAGGGACGGATAGCGTCAGTATCCACTTTAACAGTACGAAGATTGAAATCTCCTCGGCACTCAACTCTACCGATATGCGACTGGTCTGGCAGGTTCCTTATGGCACCTTATTGCTGGATACGTTGCAAAACATTCTGCTGCCACTGCTGCTGAACATCGGTTTGCTGGCGCTGGCGTTATTTGGCTATACCACATTCCGCCATTTCTCCAGCCGCAGTACAGAAAGCGTCCCCAGCACGGCGGTCAATAACGAATTGCGCATTTTACGGGCAATTAATGAAGAGATAGTCTCACTGCTGCCGCTCGGCCTGCTGGTTCACGATCAGGAATCGAACCGCACTGTCATAAGTAACAAAATTGCCGATCATTTGCTGCCGCATTTGAATCTGCAAAACATCACCACCATGGCGGAACAACATCAGGGGATTATTCAGGCGACGATCAATAACGAGCTGTATGAGATCCGCATGTTCCGCAGCCAGGTCGCGCCGCGCACACAAATTTTCATTATTCGCGATCAGGATCGCGAAGTGCTGGTAAACAAGAAACTCAAGCAGGCGCAGCGTCTGTATGAGAAAAACCAGCAGGGGCGGATGACCTTTATGAAAAACATTGGCGATGCGCTGAAAGAACCTGCACAGTCCCTGGCGGAGAGCGCAGCTAAACTCAACGCCCCGGAAAGCAAACAACTGGCGAATCAGGCAGATGTGCTGGTGCGGCTGGTCGATGAAATACAGTTAGCGAACATGCTTGCGGACGATAGCTGGAAAAGTGAGACGGTGCTGTTCTCTGTGCAGGATTTGATTGATGAAGTTGTGCCTTCAGTGTTGCCTGCCATCAAGCGTAAAGGTCTGCAACTGCTGATTAACAATCATCTGAAAGCACACGATATGCGCCGCGGCGATCGCGATGCCTTACGACGCATTTTGCTGCTACTGATGCAATATGCCGTGACCTCAACACAATTGGGAAAAATCACCCTTGAGGTTGATCAGGATGAGTCCTCCGAAGACCGCCTGACGTTCCGCATTCTGGACACCGGAGAAGGCGTAAGTATTCATGAAATGGATAATTTGCACTTCCCGTTTATCAACCAGACCCAAAACGATCGCTATGGCAAGGCGGACCCGCTGGCATTCTGGCTGAGCGATCAACTGGCACGTAAACTGGGCGGCCATTTAAACATTAAAACGCGGGATGGGCTTGGTACACGCTACTCTGTGCATATCAAAATGCTCGCAGCTGACCCGGAAGTTGAAGAGGAAGAAGAGCGTTTACTGGATGATGTCTGCGTAATGGTGGATGTTACTTCGGCAGAAATTCGGAATATTGTCACTCGCCAGTTAGAAAATTGGGGTGCAACCTGTATCACACCCGATGAAAGATTAATTAGTCAAGATTATGATATCTTTTTAACGGATAATCCGTCTAATCTTACTGCCTCTGGCTTGCTTTTAAGCGATGATGAGTCTGGCGTACGGGAAATTGGGCCTGGTCAATTGTGCGTCAACTTCAATATGAGCAACGCTATGCAGGAAGCGGTCTTACAATTAATTGAAGTGCAACTGGCGCAGGAAGAGGTGACAGAATCGCCTCTGGGCGGAGATGAAAATGCGCAACTCCATGCCAGCGGCTATTATGCGCTCTTTGTAGACACAGTACCGGATGATGTTAAGAGGCTGTATACTGAAGCAGCAACCAGTGACTTTGCTGCGTTAGCCCAAACGGCTCATCGTCTTAAAGGCGTATTTGCCATGCTAAATCTGGTACCCGGCAAGCAGTTATGTGAAACGCTGGAACATCTGATTCGTGAGAAGGATGTTCCAGGAATAGAAAAATACATCAGCGACATTGACAGTTATGTCAAGAGCTTGCTGTAGCAAGGTAGCCTATTACATGAACAATATGAACGTAATTATTGCCGATGACCATCCGATAGTCTTGTTCGGTATTCGCAAATCACTTGAGCAAATTGAGTGGGTGAATGTTGTCGGCGAATTTGAAGACTCTACAGCACTGATCAACAACCTGCCGAAACTGGATGCGCATGTGTTGATTACCGATCTCTCCATGCCTGGCGATAAGTACGGCGATGGCATTACCTTAATCAAGTACATCAAGCGCCATTTCCCAAGCCTGTCGATCATTGTTCTGACTATGAACAACAACCCGGCGATTCTTAGTGCGGTATTGGATCTGGATATCGAAGGGATCGTGCTGAAACAAGGTGCACCGACCGATCTGCCGAAAGCTCTCGCCGCGCTGCAGAAAGGGAAGAAATTTACCCCGGAAAGCGTTTCTCGCCTGTTGGAAAAAATCAGTGCTGGTGGTTACGGTGACAAGCGTCTCTCGCCAAAAGAGAGTGAAGTTCTGCGCCTGTTTGCGGAAGGTTTCCTGGTGACTGAGATCGCTAAAAAGCTGAACCGCAGTATCAAAACCATCAGTAGCCAGAAGAAATCTGCGATGATGAAGCTGGGTGTCGAGAACGATATTGCTCTGCTGAATTATCTCTCTTCTGTGACCTTAAGTCCGGCAGATAAAGACTAATCACCTGTAGGCCAGATAAGACGCGTCAGCGTCGCATCTGGCATTTGCACTGAATGCCGGATGCGGCGTAAACGCCTTATCCGGCCTACGATTCCCATTATTTCAATGGATTACAACAAAGTAGGCCAGATAAGACGCACCAGCGTCGCATCTGGCATTTGCACTGAATGCCAGATGCGGCGTAAACGTCTTATACAGCCTACGATTCCCGCGATTTCCTGACCCTCTCGGCATATACCGTCAGCGTCTGTTTTATCACATCCAGCGTTACCGGCTTCGACAGGCAGCTGTCCATACCGGACTCCAGACACCGCTGCTTCTCTTCAGCCAACGCATTAGCAGTTACTCCGATTACCGGCAACGTCAGTCCCAACTGACGAATGCGTTGCGTCAAGCGGTAACCATCCATATTTGGCATGTTGACGTCGCTAAGCACGATATCAATATGATTCTTGCTAAGTACATTAAGCGCATCGACGCCATCATTCGCGGTTTTACATTGATAGCCCAACGATCCCAACTGATCTGCCAGCAGACGTCGGTTAATCGGATGATCATCCACGACCAGAATCATCATATCGTCATTATCGCTGACCGCTTTGTCCGTCGACGGCAGAGCGTTAGCAGGATCGTCGCTCTCCATCTCGATCAAATAAATACGCGCCAACAATGCCGGTAGCTCATGCGGAGCAGCCACACTGTGTACCCACTCTCCTGGCGCTTTCTCCAGCGGAATACCAATATGTCGACGACAGAAGGTCACTACCGCTCTGCCCTGCCATTTTTTACTCACTACCTCGTCAGTGATTAACACATCTTCGGGAGTCGGTTCCTGCCCTTCGTATGTTGTTACGACGATGCCGCTGCGCTGCAAACTGTTTTCCAGGAACTGACAGAGCGACGCATTGCGGACCGCCAGCCAGCAGCGTTTACCACTCAACCCTTCCACGCCTTTTTTCTGCGGGTACTGAGCGCCGTACAACGGAATACGCACGGTAAACTGGCTGCCCATTCCCGGTTCTGAATCTACCGAGATATCGCCGTCCATCATGCTGATCAGTTTTTCACAAATCGCCAGACCCAGACCGGTCCCCTGGAAGTTTCGCTGTACGCCCGTTCCGACCTGGAAGAAGGGATCAAACAAGCGCACTACTTCTTTCGCCGGAATCCCCACGCCGGTATCGCGAACACGGATAGAGAGATAATCGCCATCAGCGCGAACATGTAGAACTATACAGCCGGTATCGGTGAATTTTATGGCGTTACTCAACAGATTGGAGATGACCTGCTGTAAACGCATCGGGTCGCCATTTAAGGCCACTGGCACATCCGGTTCAATAAAGCAGTACAAGCCTAGCTGCTTGCGTACCACCAGCGGTAAATAGTTGGCGGTGATGTGGTTCATCACTTCACGCGGTGAAAACTCACGCGGTTCGATCTTCAACTGTTCCGATTCAATCTTCGAGAAATCGAGAATATCGCTGATAATTTTCAACAACAGGCTGGAAGAGTTGTTCATTGCCGTCACCAGACGATCGACGCCTTTCGGTAACTCTTTGGTTTGCAAAAGATCCAGGTTACCGATAATGCCATACAGCGGCGTTCGCAGCTCATGACTGACGGTGGCAAGGAACATCGATTTTGACTGGCTCGCCTGTTCCGCTGCTTGTGCCATCTCCTGCAACGACTCTTCCATCTTCACGCGCGAAGAAACATCCACCAGCACACAAATGGCCACGTTTTCATTACGATAGCGCGAATGGACGAAGCTGATTTGCAGATTGGTATTGTTGCTGGTCAGGACATCAACAAAATTGACCTGCTGCCCACAGATAATTTGTGTCAGCCGTTGGCGGTCCTCATGCGTAAGCATATTGAGATAGGTATGCGCCAGTTCGTTACTTAAAATATTGACGCCATCAGCGGTACGCAAAATGCAGATACCCACTGGCGCGGAGGCGACAATCTTGCGATTAAACTGCTCATGTTCTTCCAGTCGCAAGGCGTCGCTTTCCGCCGGAATGAAAATACGCCGCTCGTACATCCGCGCGAGAGTAAACAATGCAGCTCCGGCAAGCACATTCAGCAAAATTGCGTTAAGGATCAACATGCGAATGCGTTCCAGCACCTTATCAACCGGCACCGAATACACGATGCTTAGCGATGAGGGTGGCAGATTTTTCTTCAGCACCAGCTCCCGGAACCCTTCCGTATAGCCAAACCAGGAGCGTTCCTGCATCCAGCGAGGATCGCCCTTAATTTTGCTTTCTGGTCCGGTAAGCGAAATCAGGGTATGACCATTTTCATCAAGAATGGTAACCCCCATCGGCAACGTACCAGGTAAGAAAAAGTTCTCCATCCGGATGGTCTGCTCGACACCCAAAAGCGCCTGCAACCGGTTCGCCAGATAAACTGGCGTCAACGCGTAAAAATACCCGACGCCAGGGCGCGGACCTTCGCTGATCCAGTAGAGGTTACTGCCGCTATCATCTTGTGGTGCATTTCGATATTTATTGATGCGTTCATGCAACGCTTTCAACGCGGTATCGCGTTCCACTGGCATATCACGCAGACCGAAATTGGCCATGCAGAGGTTATCGCTGCCGATTAAAAATACCCGGTTGAGATCGTAAGCTGCAGAGAAATTATCGCGCCAGTAGCGCATAAACCACGCCAATGACTCCAGAGAGCCTCGCCAGGTGTTACTCATTGCGGAACAATCGGAGTCGGCAAACAGCGGTTCAAACGCAGGCACATCCGCCTGCGTTTCTCGTCCACGCGGGGAAAGCACACCGTTTTCTGCCGATAAGCGATTTTCGGCGATGTACTTCAGCTCTTTCATCACATCAGAGGTGCGTTGAATAAAGCGCTGAGCCTGATCGGAACTCAGATTAAATTCCTGACGAATTTCCGATTCTCGCTGATGTAACGCATTAACGATGTAAAAAACGGATGAAAAAGCAATCAACAGCCAGAGCACTAACGCCAATGCTCTGAACATGTAGCGCGAGGCTTTCAGGGTTGTACGAAAAGAAGCAAGGTATTTCAAAGGGGCGAAGCTCCGCCTCAGGTGACCGATGGAGTGTGGTTAAGGTAGCGGTAAAAGCGTGTTACCGCAATGTTCTCTCTTCTCTGGAATATGATACACCGCCGAGAAATCATCACCTTAACCTCTGATAATCGTCATATACCGGACAAGACTAGTGGATTTCAGCATGCATTATATGAAGTGGATTTATCCACGCCGCTTACGCAATCAAATGATTCTGATGGCAATCCTGATGGTCATTGTCCCAACGCTTACTATTGGTTATATCGTAGAAACGGAAGGACGTTCAGCAGTCTTATCTGAAAAAGAGAAAAAACTTTCTGCCGTGGTCAACCTGCTTAATCAGGCACTAGGCGATCGCTATGATCTCTACATCGACTTACCACGTGAGGAGCGTATCCGCGCATTAAATGCAGAACTTGCCCCCATTACCGAAAATATCACTCACGCCTTCCCTGGCATCGGCGCTGGTTATTACAACAAAACGCTGGATGCGATAATCACCTACGCGCCTTCAGCGCTATATCAGAATAATGTCGGCGTTACCATTGCCGCAGATCACCCTGGTCGCGAAGTCATGCGTACAAATACCCCTTTGGTTTATTCAGGCAGGCAGGTGCGCGGCGATATTTTGAATTCAATGATCCCCATTGAGCGTAATGGTGAAATCCTCGGCTATATCTGGGCCAATGAATTAACCGAAGATATTCGCCGCCAGGCCTGGAAAATGGATGTGAGGATTATCATTGTGCTCACCGCCGGTTTGCTGATAAGCCTGCTGTTGATTGTCCTTTTCTCCCGTCGCCTGAGCGCCAATATTGATATCATCACCGATGGCCTCTCGACTCTGGCGCAAAATATTCCCACTCGATTACCACAATTGCCCGGTGAAATGGGGCAAATCAGTCAGAGTGTTAACAACCTCGCCCAGGCACTGCGTGAAACGCGGACACTTAACGATCTGATTATTGAAAACGCTGCCGATGGCGTCATTGCCATTGACCGCCAGGGTGATGTAACCACCATGAACCCGGCAGCAGAAGTCATCACTGGCTATCAACGTCATGAACTGGTAGGGCAGCCTTACTCCATGTTGTTCGACAATACTCAGTTCTACAGTCCAGTACTGGATACGCTGGAACATGGCACCGAACATGTGGCGCTGGAGATCAGTTTTCCAGGCCGTGACCGCACCATTGAACTCAGTGTCACTACCAGTCGTATTCATAACACGCATGGTGAAATGATAGGTGCTTTGGTGATTTTCTCTGATTTAACTGCCCGCAAAGAAACCCAGCGCCGCATGGCGCAAGCAGAACGCCTCGCCACACTGGGTGAGCTGATGGCTGGCGTCGCGCATGAAGTACGTAATCCGCTAACGGCTATTCGTGGTTATGTACAGATCTTGCGCCAACAAACCAGCGACCTAATACATCAGGAATATCTGTCCGTAGTACTCAAAGAAATCGATTCAATTAACAAAGTTATTCAGCAATTGCTCGAATTTTCACGTCCACGCCACAGTCAATGGCAACAAGTCAGTCTCAATGCATTGGTTGAAGAAACTCTGGTACTGGTACAAACCGCCGGCGTACAAGCTCGGGTCGACTTCATAAGCGAACTGGATAATGAATTAAACCCGATTAACGCCGATCGTGAACTGCTCAAACAGGTACTACTGAATATCCTGATCAATGCCGTCCAGGCTATCAGCGCACGAGGGAAAATTCGCATTCAAACCTGGCAATACAGCGACTCACAACAGGCCATTTCGATAGAGGACAACGGCTGTGGCATTGATCTCTCGCTGCAAAAAAAGATCTTCGATCCCTTTTTCACCACCAAAGCCTCTGGAACCGGGCTTGGTCTGGCGTTAAGTCAACGCATCATTAATGCCCATCAGGGTGATATTCGCGTCGCCAGTTTGCCGGGCTACGGCGCAACCTTCACGCTTATTTTACCGATCAATCCGCAGGGAAATCAGACTGTATGACTGCTATTAATCGCATCCTTATTGTGGATGATGAAGATAATGTTCGCCGTATGCTGAGCACCGCTTTTGCACTACAAGGATTCGAAACACATTGTGCGAACAACGGACGCACAGCATTACACCTGTTTGCCGATATTCACCCTGACGTGGTGTTGATGGATATCCGCATGCCAGAGATGGACGGCATCAAGGCACTCAAGGAGATGCGCAGCCATGAGACACGGACCCCCGTTATTCTGATGACGGCCTATGCTGAAGTGGAAACCGCCGTCGAAGCGCTACGCTGCGGGGCCTTCGACTATGTTATCAAACCGTTTGATCTCGATGAGTTGAATTTAATCGTTCAGCGCGCTTTACAACTCCAGTCAATGAAAAAAGAGATCCGTCATCTGCACCAGGCACTGAGCACCAGCTGGCAATGGGGGCACATTCTCACCAACAGCCCTGCGATGATGGATATCTGCAAAGACACCGCCAAAATTGCCCTTTCTCAGGCCAGCGTCTTGATTAGCGGTGAAAGCGGCACCGGGAAAGAGTTGATTGCCAGAGCGATTCACTACAATTCGCGGCGGGCAAAGGGGCCGTTCATTAAAGTCAACTGCGCGGCGCTGCCGGAATCGTTGCTCGAAAGTGAACTGTTTGGTCATGAAAAAGGTGCATTTACTGGTGCACAAACCTTGCGTCAGGGATTATTTGAACGTGCCAACGAAGGTACTCTGCTCCTCGACGAAATTGGCGAAATGCCGCTCGTACTGCAAGCCAAATTACTACGCATTCTGCAGGAACGGGAATTTGAACGGATTGGCGGCCATCAGACCATAAAAGTTGATATCCGCATCATTGCTGCCACCAACCGTGACTTGCAGGCAATGGTAAAAGAAGGCACCTTCCGTGAAGATCTCTTTTATCGCCTTAACGTTATTCATTTAATACTGCCGCCTCTGCGCGATCGCCGGGAAGATATTTCCCTGTTAGCTAATCACTTTTTGCAAAAATTCAGTAGTGAGAATCAGCGCGATATTATCGACATCGATCCGATGGCAATGTCACTGCTTACCGCCTGGTCATGGCCGGGAAATATTCGAGAGCTTTCCAACGTTATTGAACGCGCCGTCGTGATGAACTCAGGCCCGATCATTTTTTCTGAGGATCTTCCGCCGCAGATTCGTCAGCCAGTCTGTAATGCTGGCGAGGTAAAAACATCCCCTGTCGGTGAGCGTAATTTAAAAGAGGAAATTAAACGCGTCGAAAAACGCATCATTATGGAAGTGCTGGAACAACAAGAAGGAAACCGAACCCGCACTGCTTTAATGCTGGGCATCAGTCGCCGTGCATTGATGTATAAACTCCAGGAATACGGTATCGATCCGGCGGATGTATAACGCCAAAACTTGCTATGCAGAAATTTGCACAGTGCGCAATTTTCTGCATAGCCGCTCATTCTCCTTATGAATCCCCATCTAATTTATCCCTTCATATTCAATTAGTTAAATAACAAAATCCAATAATCTCATTCTGGCACTCCCCTTGCTATTCCATGACTGTACCCACAACGGTGTATGCAAGAGGGATAAAAAATGAAAACAAAATTGATGACATTACAAGACGCCACCGGCTTCTTTCGTGACGGCATGACCATCATGGTGGGCGGATTTATGGGGATTGGCACTCCATCCCGCCTGGTTGAAGCATTACTGGAATCTGGTGTTCGCGACCTGACATTGATAGCCAATGATACCGCGTTTGTTGATACTGGCATCGGTCCGCTCATCGTCAATGGTCGAGTCCGCAAAGTGATTGCTTCACATATCGGCACCAACCCGGAAACAGGTCGGCGCATGATATCTGGTGAGATGGACGTCGTTCTGGTGCCGCAAGGTACGCTAATCGAGCAAATTCGCTGTGGTGGAGCTGGACTTGGTGGTTTTCTCACCCCAACGGGTGTCGGCACCGTCGTAGAGGAAGGCAAACAGACACTGACACTCGACGGTAAAACCTGGCTGCTCGAACGCCCACTGCGCGCCGACCTGGCGCTAATTCGCGCTCATCGTTGCGACACACTTGGCAACCTGACCTATCAACTTAGCGCCCGCAACTTTAACCCCCTGATAGCCCTTGCGGCTGATATCACGCTGGTAGAGCCAGATGAACTGGTCGAAACCGGCGAGCTGCAACCTGACCATATTGTCACCCCTGGTGCCGTTATCGACCACATCATCGTTTCACAGGAGAGCAAATAATGGATGCGAAACAACGTATTGCGCGCCGTGTGGCGCAAGAGCTTCGTGATGGTGACATCGTTAACTTAGGGATCGGTTTACCCACAATGGTCGCCAATTATTTACCGGAGGGTATTCATATCACTCTGCAATCGGAAAACGGCTTCCTCGGTTTAGGCCCGGTCACGACAGCGCATCCAGATCTGGTGAACGCTGGCGGACAACCGTGCGGTGTTTTACCCGGTGCAGCCATGTTTGATAGCGCCATGTCATTTGCGCTAATCCGCGGCGGTCATATTGATGCCTGCGTGCTCGGCGGTTTGCAAGTAGACGAAGAAGCAAACCTCGCGAACTGGGTAGTGCCTGGGAAAATGGTGCCCGGTATGGGTGGCGCGATGGATCTGGTGACCGGGTCGCGCAAAGTGATCATCGCCATGGAACATTGTGCCAAAGATGGTTCAGCAAAAATTTTGCGCCGCTGCACCATGCCACTCACTGCGCAACATGCGGTGCATATGCTGGTTACTGAACTGGCTGTCTTTCGTTTTATTGACGGCAAAATGTGGCTCACCGAAATTGCCGACGGGTGTGATTTAGCCACCGTGCGTGCCAAAACCGAAGCTCGGTTTGAAGTCGCCGCCGATCTGAATACGCAACGGGGTGATTTATGATTGGTCGCATATCGCGTTTTATGACGCGTTTTGTCAGCCGGTGGCTTCCCGATCCACTGATCTTTGCCATGTTGCTGACATTGCTAACTTTCGTGATCGCGCTTTGGTTAACACCACAAACGCCGATCAGCATGGTGAAAATGTGGGGTGACGGTTTCTGGAACTTGCTGGCGTTTGGTATGCAGATGGCGCTTATCATCGTTACCGGTCATGCCCTTGCCAGCTCTGCTCCGGTAAAAAGTTTGCTGCGTACTGCCGCCTCCGCCGCAAAGACGCCCGTACAGGGCGTCATGCTGGTTACTTTCTTCGGTTCAGTCGCTTGTGTCATCAACTGGGGATTTGGTTTGGTTGTCGGCGCAATGTTTGCCCGTGAAGTCGCACGCCGAGTACCCGGTTCTGATTATCCGTTGCTCATTGCCTGCGCCTACATTGGTTTTCTCACCTGGGGTGGCGGTTTCTCTGGCTCAATGCCTCTGTTGGCTGCAACACCGGGCAACCCGGTTGAGCATATCGCCGGGCTGATCCCGGTGGGCGATACTCTGTTCAGTGGTTTTAACATTTTCATCACTGTGGCGTTGATTGTGGTGATGCCATTTATCACCCGCATGATGATGCCAAAACCGTCTGACGTGGTGAGTATCGATCCGAAACTACTCATGGAAGAGGCTGATTTCCAAAAGCAGCTACCGAAAGATGCCCCACCATCCGAGCGACTGGAAGAAAGCCGCATTCTGACGTTGATCATCGGCGCACTCGGTATCGCTTACCTTGCGATGTACTTCAGCGAACATGGCTTCAACATCACCATCAATACCGTCAACCTGATGTTTATGATTGCGGGTCTGCTGCTACATAAAACGCCAATGGCTTATATGCGTGCTATCAGCGCGGCAGCACGCAGTACTGCCGGTATTCTGGTGCAATTCCCCTTCTACGCTGGGATCCAACTGATGATGGAGCACTCCGGTCTGGGCGGACTCATTACCGAATTCTTCATCAATGTTGCGAACAAAGACACCTTCCCGGTAATGACCTTTTTTAGTTCTGCACTGATTAACTTCGCCGTTCCGTCTGGCGGCGGTCACTGGGTTATTCAGGGACCTTTCGTGATACCCGCAGCCCAGGCGCTGGGCGCTGATCTCGGTAAATCGGTAATGGCGATCGCCTACGGCGAGCAATGGATGAACATGGCACAACCATTCTGGGCGCTGCCAGCACTGGCAATCGCCGGACTCGGTGTCCGCGACATCATGGGCTATTGCATCACTGCCCTGCTCTTCTCCGGCGTCATTTTCGTCGTTGGTTTAACGCTGTTCTGACGGCAACCCTACAGACAGAAGGAATAAAAAATGAAAAATTGTGTCATCGTCAGTGCGGTACGTACTGCTATCGGTAGTTTTAACGGTTCACTCGCTTCCACCAGCGCCATCGACCTGGGGGCGACAGTAATTAAAGCCGCCATTGAACGTGCAAAAATCGATTCACTACACATTGATGAAGTGATTATGGGTAACGTGTTGCAAGCCGGGTTGGGGCAAAATCCGGCACGTCAGGCACTGTTAAAAAGCGGGCTGGCAGAAACGGTGTGCGGATTCACGGTCAATAAAGTGTGTGGTTCGGGTCTTAAAAGTGTGGCGCTTGCCGCCCAGGCAATTCAGGCAGGTCAGGCGCAAAGCATTGTGGCGGGGGGTATGGAAAATATGAGTTTAGCGCCCTACTTACTCGATGCAAAAGCACGCTCTGGTTATCGTCTTGGAGACGGACAGGTTTATGACGTAATCCTGCGCGATGGTCTGATGTGCGCCACCCATGGTTATCATATGGGGATTACCGCCGAGAACGTGGCCAAAGAGTACGGAATTACCCGAGAAATGCAGGATGAACTGGCGCTACATTCACAGCGTAAAGCGGCAGCCGCAATTGAGTCCGGTGCTTTTACAGCCGAAATCGTCCCGGTAAATGTTGTCACTCGGAAGAAAACCTTCGTCTTCAGTCAAGACGAATTCCCGAAAGCGGATTCTACGACTGAAGCGTTAGGCGCATTGCGCCCGGCCTTCGATAAAGCGGGAACAGTCACCGCCGGGAACGCGTCTGGTATTAACGACGGTGCTGCCGCTCTGGTGATTATGGAAGAATCTGCGGCGCTGGCAGCAGGCCTTACCCCCCTGGCTCGCATTAAAAGTTATGCCAGCGGTGGCGTGCCCCCCGCATTGATGGGTATGGGGCCAGTACCTGCCACGCAAAAAACGTTACAACTGGCGGGGCTGCAACTGGCGGATATCGATCTCATTGAGGCTAATGAAGCATTTGCTGCACAGTTCCTTGCCGTTGGGAAAACCCTGGGCTTTGATTCTGAGAAAGTGAATGTCAACGGCGGGGCCATCGCGCTCGGGCATCCTATCGGTGCCAGTGGTGCTCGTATTCTGGTCACACTATTACATGCCATGCAGGCACGCGATAAAACGCTGGGGCTGGCAACACTGTGCATTGGTGGCGGCCAGGGAATTGCGATGGTGATTGAACGGTTGAATTAATCAATAAAAACACCCGATAGCGAAAGTTATCGGGCGTTTTCTTGAACATCGACGGCGAAGGTAACCCCATTAATCACCAGTCAAAACTTTTCACCAGCGTCAGCTCACCAGCATTACGCATCGGTACAATAAATGTTTCCTGTTTCTCATTGACCGATCCTTCATCGGTGATCAGCGTCAGTTGGGCGGTGGTTAATTCCGTTTCGCTGCGTCCGCCATAGTAGTTGATATACACCTGATAACGTCCGTGAATCGGCGCTGGCATGGCGAAAATCTCGGGGCCGTACCCCGTCGTGACATCCATATCCAGTGCACCACTGTTTTTCAGCACGGTGTTACCGTACCAGGCGTGTTCGCCATCAGGTGTAACAACGTGAAGGTCGAGGTCGGTATTGTCCGTATCCCAGGAGAGAACCAGCCGTAAACGCGCGCGGATCACTCCAGCGCCCGGCGTTGAGTAAAACTGCATTTTTTGTCGGCTTTGCCCATCTGGGCTGATGACCTGCACGCTGTTGCTGCCTTCAGTGAAAATATAAGGGCGTGCAAATGAACCATCGGATTCAATTCTCTGCGGCATACTGGCACCGTTGACCACCAGCCGGCCCTGCTGAACTTTACCCACCGCAGCATAATTCTTTATTTTGCCGCGGATCTGCGCTGAGATATTTTGATCATCTGCCATGTTGACGGACGACGCCGGGTAATTGATCGATTGTGAAAAACTGGCATCTTCGCCCTCTGCCGGATGCCAGCCAGAGAGCGGTGCGTCAATCTCGACTTCCTGCACACCTTCACTGTGAGCGACAGGCGAAAGCGCCACCAGTAACAACGGAAGAAAAATCTTTCGCATAGCATTAGTCCATTAATAATTGTCGGGTCAGCGTTTCGATATAGTTCTCATCAAGCCCGGTGGGATAACCATCAAAGGCCAGGTGCAGATACTCATGGGTTAAATCCAGCCGATCCTGAAGCGTAAAGAAGTTACGAATAAACAGCCGTTTCTGCTGCCGATCGGTATAGGGGAAACCTGAGACTAAACGACAGACCGCAAACACGTCTGGTTCGTTGTACCCCGTCTCGCCTTGTAATATACGCCGCCACTGCGGCATTTTTTTCGCCAGCCAGGCTTTCGCTTTGGGTAATAACTGACAGGTTGAGCGTGGCGCTCCCCAGCGGCTAAGGCTGTTGTCGGGATAAGCAAACGCGAGTATCTGGTCGTAACGCTCCCCCTGCCCCGCCTGGGCCATGGCTTGCCGCCAGGAAAGCGTCCCTTCGGTAGCGCGACTGCCGTGATAATGAACCGGATCGCCCGCATAGATAAGATCCTGCGTCCAGGCGGCCATCGTTCGCGCCCCCGTGGTCGCTGGCGAAGCAGAAACACGCTGCGTGGCGCTGCTGTCGGGGATGGTCAGGCAATCGCCTTCCCGATTGGCGTTTTGCTGTAAAAAAGTGCGAATCGCCACGGTCATGGCTTTCGCTGCCTCAGGGGGCGTACTTTTCGCCTCGCGATCCAGAACTCTGGCAACGTACTCTTCACGATCGAGATGCGACTGCAATTTCAGTTTGCCCTTTTCGCTCAGTAAGGTCGTCTCACCGTGGCTGACAAACGTAATGTGGTTACCATTAGTAAACGTCACACGATAGCGCCCATTAAGTACGCCGGGTTTTACTGCCGTCGTACTCTTTTCCGCTGTGATTTTCTTCAGCGGATAGCGGGCAAACAGCTCCACCTCTACACATTGCCCACTGGCAACTTGCGTCGGCACTGGCAAAACCCGATTAAGCACCGTCGCATAACGGGTCAGTACCGTTTTGCTGGTGCCACTGCCAGTAACCCACAGCGGTGTACCATCGGTTAACCAGCCAGCAAAACCACCCTGACGGATTTCCTGCTTATCATCGGCAAACCAGCTCCAGGTTTTCACCCGTACCCGACTACCGAGCATGGATGCGACACCGATTTTCGCCTCGTCCAGCACCACATCCAGTAAGACTTCCTGAGCTTTGTTTTGCGCGGGTAACGTCGCTAATGAATCAAGCAGTGATTTAACCGTTACCGAGGTTTCTGGCTTCAGCGTAGTAAGAGACGCTAACCACGCAGGTGCCTGACGCTGTTGCCAGTATTGCCCCCACACATCTGCGCTAATATGCAACCGCTGCGGCGCAAAATAGAGCCCACAGGAACGTACCAGCGCGGTATCGCGCGTTATGCTCTCCCCAGCCTGACAACAATAAACCTCTTCCGGGGAGTTTCCACGACACTGGTAGGGCTGCTCCGGTTGATGGGTATCCTCCAGCCAGGCGTAAACATACAGTTTCCACAAACTCCCTAACGGCGTGGTGAGAGTGTCAGGTAATGCTGAGACTTTGGTCACGCCTGATGACGACAGCTGATACAGTTGATCGTGCTGCGCACCGCGCAGCACGAGTTGTAACGGCGTCTCCTCCGCAAGCGTTGGCAGAGTAACCAACGCCAATAGCCAGACGATTCTGCGCCAGTTCACTTATTTCACCTGCATCCCGGTCCATTCACTCCCTGCCGCAACACTTTGCTGTGCAGGTACATAGGAACGCACATAACGAGCAGGAGGCAGAACGAATTGCCCTTTTTGCGAGAAGCGCAGCAAATGGCGGAAAGTGACCGTTCCCGTCAGTTCTTTCACCGGCACCATATAGGCCAGTTCGCCCATTTCATTTCGCGCTTTTTCCAGCAATTGCCCCTGCTGTTTCGCGGCGTTGGGTTTATTGACCGAAATGCCCCATGTTGTGCGCTCAACATCGGCTCCCGGCGGGAGCGGTACTTCCACCTGACCATAGCGCAGAACTGCATCCTGCTCGCTGGTAAGCGTGATTTCATCGAGATACAGCGCATCGCTGTCAATCTCATTGCTGGTCACCGGCTGCAGAGTAAAGCTCATCTCTTCTTCACCGGGGATAAGCCGATACAACTGGCGTTCAACGGTCATCGGAATGTTACTTTGTTGAGCCGTTTTTGCCGGTTCACGCCAGCGGACCTGCACATTTTGCGGCGATAATTCGTCACCAAAAGAGAGAATGTCCGGCACGCCCTGACCAACCCAACGCCAGTATTCGCCCCCTCCAGTTAACTTATGTTTGGCCCATGCGCCCGCAGGCGCAGGCAACACAACCGAAGGCATTGTCGCCATATATTTCGCCAGCCAGTTCATGGCTAGCGCGCGTTCAATAGTGGATTGCTCAGCGGTCAAACCACTTAAAATAGCGACCGCCTGGGTAGCGTCGCCCCCGCTATTGAGCAGCACAACTGTGTGCGCCAGCGGCTGATTGCTGTTTGCCGCTTTATCCCACGCGTATTGCTGAATCTGTGGCATCACAGTGGACTTCAACTGCGCTTTTTTCAGCAACATCATGGTTAAGACGTTTGCCACCGCATCTGCCAGTGGAGATTCCGGTGTATCGAGGATCAGGCTGTCATTGATATCGCGGGTGTCTTCCTCAGAGAAATCTTCAGTTTTAGTTCCGCGCCGGGCGATAGCTTCATCCAACCCTTTCAACAACGTTTTGCACGGCAGATTCATCTCCTGTGCCCACGCCAGCACCAGCGCCCGATGCAATAACGGCATGTTATCTGCCTGCTCGGCATAACTGTCGAGCATATGCTGCCAGTATTCCGGTTGTTGCGTTACGACGAGCGCCTGGCTGGCCTGCCAGTCGGCGTACCATGCCCATGCCGTAAGGAAGGCGTCACCATTGCCATCTTCACCCCACCAGGTAAAGCGCGCTCCGGGCCCCGCCAGTTGCATCAGCCGCAGACGGTTATCCTGAATCATCTGACGAATGTCGTTAGCGGCGGCACTTTGATGATCTGCAAGCGAACGCCAGGCGAGACTGAGCGGGATCAGACGGCTACCGGTGTTGATCACGCCACCCCACGGTTCATCGACTAACGCATCAAGATTGTTACGGAAAATCTCCTGCGGCGTTTCACTACTTTGTAGCCGGATATTGCTCGCCTGCTCGGGCAACATCAGCGCGTTATCGCCACCGGCGAGCATGACATTTTTCTGCTGTTCAACGGGCCAGCTGTTATCCACAAAAGACAGTTTTGTGCTAATGCTGTCCTGCACTTGCCCATTTTGTTGCAGTTCTGCGCTTAACAAGCCAGATTGCTGAATGTTCTGCGTCAGCGAAATATAATTCGCCCCTTTGTGCAGCGTCAGCGTCTGGCGCATCTCAGCGCCTGCAAATTTAGTCACCAGCGCCACCGGTTCGTTATCCTGCTGACTGAAGATAAACAGTCCTGCTGCCGGTTTGTCGCCCATGCGATACACCGTTGGCATACTCCACTTCATGTAGAGATTTTTTTCCGAACGAAGATAAGCACGCCCCTGCCCGACCAGCCCGTCGCCGTTCATCCCTCTGGCGGTAATGCGCCAGCGGGTTAACGAATCAGGCATCAGGAACGTGAAATACGCTTTGCCTTGTTTATCGGTTGTGAGTGACGGCATCCATGCCGCGGTATCCACCTCTTCACGCCGTGGACGTTCAAGCATTTTTACTCGTCGCTCGCTGCGGTTAGTCGCGCCAGGCGCAACCGGCTCGCTGGAGAGCGCCTGGTCGTAGCTGATAAACGACAGACTGGAGCTGGTACGTACATTGTTACGCCCCAGCGGATAGAAAAATTTGCCGATATTCGGCGCGATTTCTGGTTGCAGCGCGTAGATCATTTCATCGACCACACCTACCGTTAGCTGCGCAGAAACAGGTTTACCTTTCAGCGACGAGGTTAATTCGACATTGACCAGTTCACCAGGCTGGTAATGGGTTTTGTCCGTTTTCACCCGGATATCCAGCTGGGGAACGGCAACTTTGATCCCGGCGTTCTGAAAACTGTACTGACCATTACGGGTATACAGCACCGAAAAAGTGATGTTAGGCGCAAAGGAATTGCTCACTGGAACCCGGGCTTCATACTGGGTATCGTTTAAACGTTGTAACGTCAGCCAGTTTGCCGGATGCGATAGCAGCGACTGCTGTTCAACGCGATCGCGTTCCAGCGTCAATAATGCTTCATCAATTGGCTCCGGGAAGGTAATCAGCATCTTCGCGGTTTCGCCAGGCTGGTACAGCGTTTTATCTGCCACGATATCTACCGTACCAGTATGCGACGTGCTGCCCTTACCGCTGACTGCATGGCTTAACCCGGCGAGAATTAAGCCGTCTTTATCGCGTAACGTCAGATTGTAGTTACCCGGTTTATCGAAATTGACGGTAAAGGATTTGCCACCAGAAGGTAGATCTCCGCAGTGGCTCGTGCGGTCTTCGAGACGCAACCATTCATACGTAACAGGAACCTGTTTTGAAGATTCCAGCGCGGCATAACGGAACACAACCGATTCACCGCTATTACTGTATTGTGCGGCGGTACTTAAAGAGTAATGCGCCAGACCGCGTTCAATGAGGATCTCTTTGGTGGTGGTAACTCGATACGCCGCGCCGTCACTGGCGGAGACGGTTAACAAATAACGGCTTGGTTTATCGGCGGCGGGGAGATTTAACGCCACATGACCATTATCGTCGGAAATCGTTTCACTGCCTTCCAGCGACACCGGGAAACGTCCGGCATAACGCAAATCGTTACCGACCATTGATAATTGCTGAGCGCGCAAACTTAACTGCACACGGGCATCTTTTACCGGCTCGCCATCCGGGTAGAGCAGTTGCAGTTTGCCGCTGACCGCTTCGCCAGTTTTGAACTCTTTTTTGTCGAGAGCTAAACCAATCTCGAAATGTGGCTTGATATAGTTGGCTACGCGAAAACTACTGCTATAGACCTGATTGCGGTAAGCAAGACGTAACTCATAACCTCCGGCAACGGCATTTTCTGGCAGGCGGAAACTCCCCTGCCCGCCATTACGCGCATCCAGCGTGACATTGATGGTTTGCAACAGACTGCCGTTGGCGTCCAGCACTGAAAGCTTCGCCGGGGCGCTAACGATGGGGGATGAATGCAACGGGTCGTGGAACTCGCGGCCCATCACTTTGACATCAACACGATCGCCTGCGCGATACAGAGGGCGGTCGGTGAAGATATACAAGCGGGTGTTGTAAATTTCGCTTTCGTAGAAAAAATTCTCGGAGACAAAAACGCCGCCTTCAGCATCTTTACCCAGAATGTATGAACGTTCCGGCGATATATGTTGTAACTGCAAGGTACCGCTGTCATCGGTCACACCGCGGGTCATCACGCCAAGACCGTCAGTCCACAAGATCTCTGATCCCGGCTTCGCTTCACCCTGTTTTTTACCCGCGGTCCACACCAGGAGCTCGTTACCCGACACTTTGCTAAGCGCCACGGTATCAGAGACAAATACCACCGTCGTCGCCCGATATCCACCGACCATCGCCTCGACGAGGTACAGTCCCGGCTCTTGTTTGCCGAGAGGAATATAGATGTTACCCGGCTGCGGCGAGATGAAATTGCTGGATGCGCCTTCCAGTTTTACCCCTTGCTGCGGCTCGACCGGTTTAGCCTGCCATAGTGGATAACGGAACTGTTCAACCAGTGGATATTTTTTCAGCGGTGAAAACTGGCTGTTCTGTACATAACGGGAAGGTTTAATAATGGCATTGCCGAGCTGTAATTCGGGTAACGCCTGAGTCACATTCTGCCGAGACTGAGAAGAAAAAGTACGCTGCATCACGCGGCGAGATTTGCCGTACCAGTTATCCCACAGCCAGGTCAGCGTATTGTTCAGCCCGTCGCCCAAATATTGCGGTTGCACCACAATGCGATGCAGGTTTTTCTGCTGGCGCAAAAATGCCATCGGGTCAGGAATACGATACAGGCGAACGTCCACGCCGCCGTACTCTTCCATCTGATAGCGTCGATAATCACGCCCCGGCGCTTCCAGTCGCACTTTCGCCTCTTCACTGCTGCTAAAACTGCTGTCAGCGAGCAAAAAGAATGTTCCCCCGGCGGGCGGCGCATAGTTGCTGGAAGGAAGCGAATCATCAGCATTGGCAAGCCCTGTTCCCACAAGAGACAGGGACAAGCACGCTGCTATCGCGCCAGAAAATTTAAACGATAAATGCCAATGAAATTGGGATTGGAATCGTTGGGTATCCATCGGGTGTCCTTCCATGTCATAAGTTGTTGCAGACTGACTGCGCGCATTCCGTTGTCAGTTTTCGTGGCGCTTCCGGTGTGGTAGATGACGTAACGCCCCATCCAGACCATTAAGTGCTGGGCATCGCCCTGATCGAAAAAAATCATATCGCCAGGCAGCGCCTGGTTTATGTCCTGGCCAATGAACTGGCTGTTATATTGAATCAAATTAATCGCGGTCACATAGGGGCCGGTTTTTCCGTTCCCCTGATTCCAGTTTTGAGCCAGTTGACGCTGTTCAGGTGTTAGCGTCATTTCAGGCGGCAAATACTGACTTGCTATGCCGTTACTTTTTAGCCATTTGCTGTCGTGAATTTTCAGCGCCTCGTTCGCCGAAAATCGCACCAGGCCCGCACAATCCTGCTGATACCAGCGCGGACTTGGCCCCTGGCGGAGCTGTTCCTGTGCAATGCGTACAAACCAGGCGCGAAACAGCCCGGATTGTTCGACATTCAGCATTTCGCTATGGGCAACAACACAACACAGCCAGCAAATCAGCGCCAGCAGCCCGTGCCTCATAGCGGCTGCCAGGTTATGGGTAGCCACTGCCAGGCGGCATCGGGTTCCATCTGGGCCAGCTTCATGACATAACGAGGTTGTTGAGATAAAGCGTCCAGCTTCGGCATTAATAAAGTTTGTGCGGCGTTATAAAAAACCGGTTCGAGATTCTTCGGCAGACTGGTCAGCGTTTCGTTACGCAGCAGTTTCGCCACGCCTTGTGGATTGATATAGAGCGGAACGATGCCATCAGTGGGTATTACATCCACCATTGCCGGGCGGGTTTTATTCAGTGTTTGCAGCGCGTTATTAACCAGCGTGTCATCGAGGGAGAAAAGCAGCGTTTTGTTTTGCATCGCCAGCGACACGCGGAAAAAATAATCCGACATTAATTGATCTGGTTGCGCCGCCTGTGCTTTCGGATACTGGCCGTATCGGGAACTCACTTCGCGACGCCAGATTTGCGCTTCGCCCTGCTGAGTCTGGCTTACCGGCAAAACACCTTCTGGCGCTTTGCTTTCGTGCGCACCAATATTTTGCGTAAACAGTTTCCCAGGCAGTTGTGCCTGTTCGGCTGAGCCATCAAATTGACCAACAAATAGCGGGGTTTGTAATTTTGAGTCTTCATACCAGCACAGCCCGGCTGCACCATCTAACGCCCCGTTCAGCTTGTCGTTTTCCTGGCTGATGTGCGAAAGCATCTCTTCGGCAATACCATGCGAATACGGCACCGCCACACAGAAGCTGGCCCCGGCAGGCATACTGTTCCATACCGGCGTAAAATCGAAACTGGCATCTACGCTGGCGGATTCATCATTTAACGCCACAAAGCTATGCCAGCCGTCGTTGCTCATTTCGAAGCGTACGCCAGCAAAAGAAGGCATTAATCGCTGGTAGCCAAACCCCAGCAACCTGGCGCTAGCCACGATGCGCTGGCGTACTGGCGTTTTTTCAGCAGCACGCTCTTCCAGGCCAAAGCTGGCTTGCCAGCGTTTTTTACCGCTCAACAAATCACTTGCGATCGCCGTGGCTTCGGTATCCTGCTGGTCATCTTTAAACAGCATATCCGTACTGGAAAACACCAACATCTTGTCCTGATAAGTCGCGAACATCAGGGCGTTATTGCCGTTATAGCGCAACTGATAAACCGGTATGGTTTCACTATTTAGCTTAATACTACTGATTTCCGTTTTGCTTAACTGGCTGTCGCTGGTAGCGGCAAACAACAATGGCTCCAGCAGTTTGCTTAAACCACTGCGCTGGATCAGCACCATGTAATGTGAAAGATGGCCTTGTTTATCGTGCCATAGCGCCGCCTGCGCGGGCTGATCTAAGAGTGACGAAAAGAGCTTATCTTTCAGCGTGAGATCGTGTTCATAGACAATGCGGCGAATGCTGCCTTCAATGCCCAGACGATCGGCATGATTCTGATAATAGAAAACGAAATCTTCGCTCAGAACATCGTGGAGAAACGGAATGGTAAGGAGGTCTTTGGGAAGCTGGCTCAGAGAGTCGCTGTCGAGAAAGAGGTCCGGCTCATTGAGATCGATTTGCAGATTGTTGTGCACCACCAGCGGCGACAACGTTTTTTCTGGCCCACTGCCAGCATATTGCAACGCCCAGACGCCAGCGGAAAGCAGTACTATTGCGCCCAAACCTACAAGACCATAGAACCGCCAGCCTTTCGCCTTTTTTTCACCACTCATTGCCACATTCCTTGTGTAAAGCCAGCCATTTTTTACGAGCACAGCAAAACTTTACCGCGCCCTAATACGACAAAAGCCCAGACTTTGCAGCCTGGACTTTTCAATTCAAACAAGGGAGATAGCTCCCTTTTGGCATGAAGAAGTAAAATTATTCTTCTTCTGGCTCGTCGTCAACGTCCACTTCCGGAGCGATTTCATCGTCCCCTTCCGCGGCACTGCCGTCGATGGTATCCAGATCTTCCTCGTCAACCGGTTCAGCAACACGTTGCAGACCCACTACGTTTTCATCTTCCGCAGTACGGATGAGGATCACGCCCTGGGTGTTACGGCCCACGATGCTGATTTCCGAAACGCGAGTACGTACCAGCGTACCGGCATCGGTGATCATCATGATCTGGTCGCAGTCATCTACCTGCACCGCGCCAACCACTAAACCGTTACGTTCGGTAACCTTGATGGAGATAACCCCTTTCGTCGCACGCGACTTAGTCGGGTATTCCGCCACTGCGGTACGTTTACCATAACCGTTCTGCGTTGCGGTGAGGATTGCGCCATCGCCACGAGGCACGATCAGAGAGACGACTTTATCGCCTTCACCTAAGCGAATACCGCGAACACCGGTGGTGTTGCAGCCCATCGCACGGACAGAAGACTCTTTAAAGCGCACCACTTTACCTTCGGCGGAGAACAGCATTACTTCGTCTTCGCCGCTGGTCAGGTCAACGCCGATCAGCTCATCGCCGTCAACCAGTTTGATCGCCACTTTACCGGCGGTACGCAGACGGTTGAATTCGGTGAGAACAGTTTTCTTCACGGTACCGTTAGCGGTCGCCATGAAGACTTTCACGCCTTCTTCAAACTCGGTCACCGGCAGGATCGCAGTGATACGTTCGTCCTGCTCCAGCGGCAGCAGGTTGACAATCGGACGACCGCGCGCGCCACGAGTGGCTTCCGGCAACTGGTAAACTTTCATCGAATAGACGCGACCACGGCTGGAGAAGCACAGAATATGGTCGTGGGTATTCGCCACCAGCAGTCGGTCGATAAAGTCTTCTTCTTTAATACGTGCGGCAGATTTACCTTTCCCGCCACGACGCTGCGCTTCGTATTCAGAAAGCGGCTGATACTTAACGTAGCCCTGGTGAGAGAGCGTCACGACCACATCTTCCTGAGTGATCAGATCTTCCAGGTTGATGTCTGCGCTGTTGGCGGTGATTTCAGTACGACGTTTGTCACCGAACTGTTCACGAACCAGTTCCAGCTCTTCGCGGATCACTTCCATCAGACGATCGGCACTGCCAAGAATACGCAGCAGTTCTGCGATCTGATCCAGCAGCTCTTTGTATTCGTCGAGCAGTTTTTCATGCTCAAGGCCGGTCAGTTTCTGCAAACGCAGATCCAGAATCGCCTGAGCTTGCTGTTCGGTCAGGTAGTACAGACCATCACGCACGCCGAACTCTGGCTCCAGCCATTCCGGACGCGCAGCATCATCGCCCGCACGTTCGAGCATGGCGGCAACGTTGCCCAGCTGCCACGGATTAGCAACCAGCGCAGTTTTCGCTTCTGCAGGCGTCGGCGCATGACGGATCAGTTCGATGATCGGGTCGATGTTCGCCAGCGCCACGGCTAATGCTTCAAGGATATGAGCACGATCGCGAGCTTTACGCAGTTCGAAAATAGTACGACGGGTCACCACTTCACGGCGGTGACGAACAAACGCCGCGATGATGTCTTTCAGGTTCATGATCTTCGGCTGACCATGGTGCAATGCCACCATGTTGATACCGAAAGAAACCTGCAACTGGGTCTGGGAGTAGAGGTTGTTGAGCACAACTTCACCGACCGCATCGCGTTTCACTTCAATCACGATGCGCATACCGTCTTTGTCAGACTCGTCACGCAGCGCGCTGATGCCTTCCACGCGTTTTTCTTTTACCAGTTCCGCAATCTTCTCGATCAGGCGCGCTTTGTTTACCTGATACGGAATTTCGTGGACGATAATAGTTTCACGTCCGGTTTTGGCGTCAACTTCCACTTCAGCACGGGCGCGGATATATACCTTGCCGCGACCGGTACGGTAAGCTTCTTCAATACCGCGACGACCGTTAATGATTGCCGCCGTCGGGAAGTCCGGCCCCGGGATGTGTTCCATCAGCCCTTCAATGCTGATGTCTTCATCATCGATATACGCCAGACAACCGTTGATGACTTCCGTCAGGTTGTGCGGCGGGATGTTGGTTGCCATACCTACGGCGATACCGGAAGAACCGTTCACCAGCAGGTTAGGAATTTTGGTTGGCATGACGTCGGGAATTTTTTCCGTGCCGTCATAGTTATCAACGAAATCGACCGTCTCTTTTTCGAGATCGGCCATCAGTTCATGGGCAATTTTCGCCAGACGGATTTCCGTATAACGCATTGCCGCCGCAGAGTCGCCGTCGATGGAACCGAAGTTACCCTGACCGTCTACCAGCATGTAACGCAGCGAGAATGGCTGCGCCATACGGACGATCGTGTCATAAACCGCCGAGTCACCATGGGGATGGTATTTACCGATTACGTCACCAACGACACGGGCAGATTTTTTATAGGCTTTGTTCCAGTCATTGCCTAGTACGTTCATGGCGTAAAGTACGCGACGGTGTACCGGCTTCAGGCCATCTCGGACATCTGGCAGCGCACGGCCAACAATGACCGACATCGCATAATCCAGATAGGAGCTCTTCAGCTCTTCCTCAATGTTGACCGGTGTAATTTCTCTCGCAAGGTCGCTCATCTAACCGCTATCCCTCTACTGTATCCCGGATTCAAAGGTCGCAAATTATAACACAGCCGCGCAGTTTGAGGTAAACCTATACGCTTTATTCACATCCAATGCCTGATATACTCGTTTGTCTTGCCAATTACGGAGTAGAAGTGCCAATGAATGCCGAAAAATCGCCGGTAAACCATAACGTAGACCACGAAGAGATCGCTAAATTTGAAGCTGTCGCCTCCCGCTGGTGGGATCTTGAAGGTGAGTTCAAACCGCTGCACCGCATTAACCCGCTGCGTCTGGGCTATATTGCCGAGCGTGCTGGCGGTTTATTTGGCAAAAAGGTGCTCGATGTCGGTTGTGGCGGCGGCATTCTGGCCGAGAGTATGGCGCGCGAAGGCGCGACGGTGACCGGTCTGGATATGGGCTTTGAGCCATTGCAGGTGGCAAAGTTGCACGCGCTGGAAAGTGGCATTCAGGTAGAGTACGTGCAGGAAACCGTGGAAGAGCACGCGGCAAAACATGCCGGGCAGTATGATGTGGTGACCTGCATGGAGATGCTGGAGCACGTTCCCGATCCGCAGTCAGTGGTTAGAGCCTGTGCGCAACTGGTGAAACCGGGCGGCGATGTTTTTTTCTCGACGCTTAACCGCAACGGCAAGTCGTGGCTGATGGCGGTGGTTGGTGCTGAATATATTTTGCGCATGGTGCCCAAAGGCACGCACGACGTGAAGAAATTTATAAAACCGGCAGAACTGCTGGGCTGGGTGGATCAGACAAGCCTCAAAGAGCGTCATATGACCGGGCTGCATTATAACCCGATCACTAATTCCTTTAAGCTCGGCCCCGGCGTGGACGTGAACTATATGCTGCACACGCAGAATAAGTGAGGTTGTTGTTTTGCCGCGCCAATGCCTGATGCGACGCTTGCCGCGTCTTATCAGGCCTACAAATGCTCCCGTAGGCCAGATAAGGCGTTTACGCCGCATCCGGCAATAGTGCCGGTCAGACAGCGATTACCATTTCACCGTCATCGACAAAAACCCTGCCGTCTGGGCAAAATCATCACTCCCTTTCTGCCACGCCACGCTACCACGCAGGGACACTCGCTGACTGATATTGCCCGTGACTCCCACTTTTATTTCACCCCGTTGTTTTACCGCTTCGTCACTGATAGTGCTGCCATCTTCTTCAATTTTCGTCGCATGGGGATCGTGATAATAATTCAGATCTAATGTTGGTATGACATGAACAGAGGTACGCCATTCGCTGTGTAAACCCAGCCGCGTTTGAATATCATCACCCTGCGATTGTGACACGCGCGCATGGTTAGCGGCGGTAAAATCATCCTGCTGCACGCCCTGATAAATCACCTGCGCCTGCGGTTCAACCACCACACCACGCCCCGGTAACCACTGATACCCCGCTTCCAGCGAGGCGATAATCCCCGACGAATGGTAATGATCTGTGCCATCGTCTTGTTCGGAAACATCATTGTTAAACCACGCGTATTGCAGCCAGCTATCCAGCCAGGCCCCCTGCTTCTGATTACCGTGCTGAAACCAGCTTGAGGTCAGACCAACGGCATAACCGTGGTTCTGGTTATCGGCGCGAGTTCCGGTCATATTCGAGCGGCTGTCGCCCTGGTTATCACTGTAGCCACCAACCGCCCCAAGCATCCACTCGCCATCCGCGCCCCAGCGCCCGCTAAACAAGTCGCCGCTAAGCTGCACCGTAGAAGTGTCTTCATGCTGAGCCAGTTGCCCCGCTGCTGTGTAATGATAATTTCCGCCGATAACACGTAAATTCAGCGTCTGACCATCGCCACCAGCGTGATCGTGTCGCTCCATCACAAACGCCTGATTTGCCGCCCGCAGGTTATTAAAATATCCACCAACTTTGGCATTCAACACCGGCTGGTAGGCAGGCGTAGGTTCCGGGTCGGGTGTTGGATCAGGAGTCGGGTCTGGATCAGGTGGCGATGGTGGCGTTGCTTCTTGCGATCGCAGATACCAGTCGTTGTTATCTTCCACCAGCGTGTAGTCATACGCTCCCATATTGACGTAGCCGCTGCCCGCCAGACTGAACTGCGCATTGTTTTGAAATTGCGTTGGATCGGCTGCGAAATCAACCACTTTAATGCCTGTAGATGTCGGCTCACCAATACCCGTAATGGGATTAATTACCACGGTCGTGTTGCCAGCAGTATTACCGTTCAACACCAGTTGGTCACTTGCCGAGTCATCGCCGTTTAATTCGCTATCGAGCAGTAGCGTACCACCGCCGGTATAATCACCGTTTACCGTCAGCGTGTCGCCGGCGACGCCATTTTGCAGGCTGACCGCACCGGACGTATTGGTCAGATTGCCATTAACTGTTACGTCGGAAAGATAAGTCAGGCTGTCAGTTTCAAGGTTGGTGTTAAGCTCGCCTGTCAACGTCACGCCATCGGTGGCATTCACCAGCGTCCCATCGCCGTTAAACAGTGAGGCATTAAGGGCGACGGAAGTATCCTGCCCGGTCAGGCGCAAAACCGTACCATCGCTGATGTCGATAGTGCCGCTGGAAGTAACATCAATTGACTGAATATCCTGATCCGCGCCAGTCTTGAACGTTGCCCCGTCACCGACCCACAGCGACGAAGCATAAGGGAAGATATCCGCAACATCGCCTTTCAGGGTGCCTTCTTCGACACGTACCGCCGACTGCGTCGTACCGCTGGCGGTCAGTTCCAGCGTACCCGCCCCCGTTTTAGTCAATGTGCTACCCTCATCCTGATGCTGCCCGCTGCTGTCAGCCATCAGTCCGCCCCACTGCGTGTCTACCCCCGCATCAACCGCCACTTCACCGTCGGCGCGCATTTCAATATCACGCCCGTGACCTGCTGCCTCTGAACGAGTATCAACGTCAGCGGTAATTTCCATCTCACTTTGTTGTTGGCTATCAGTAAAGATGAGCTGACGGTTTTCGTCGGTATTGCCAAGCTGCGAGTTGTCGCTCACCACCAGCGTACCGGAAGCGATTTGCGTGGTGCCCAGGTAACTATTATTGTTTGCCAGGCTAACCAGCCCGTCGCCCGCATCGATCACCACGTAGACGCCATCTTTCCCGTCGCCGCCGATATGCAAATTGTCGCCACCTGCGAGATCCACCACATCCTGACTGCCGATAACCGTACCGCCGCTGCCGCTGACTTCAAGGCCATCGTTGTATGATGTGCCGCTCTGCCAGGTGGCGAAATCAGAGAGATCAAGCACGCCGCCGTTTAACACGATCGACTGCGGATCGTCCTGGAGAGCGGCAAGATCTGCCGCGTCGCCTTCCAGCGTAAGCACCGCGCCATCATCAACGACTATATCGCCAGTTAGCGCCATCGACTGAGCCCCTGCCAGCACGTAGCTGCCGTTTTGCGCAATGGTGAGCTGACCAGCACCTTCGATGGTGCCAGCAAAACTGCCCTGATTAACAGTAACGTTGCCACCAGCATCGATATTTAAAGTGCCATTCTGAAAGCCCATCAATGCGTGCACAAAAGTTTGTTGGGTCGAGCCAACGTTTAGCTCAGCCTGATTCTGATACTGATCAATACTCCCTATCGTCAGACCGTAGCAGTCTTGCGTATCGTCCTGGCAATGCGTATCGCCGACATTCATCAGGGAGTTGCTGCGGCCCAGGGTAACTTCACCGTTTTCAATCTGCATCTCGCCAGTAAAGTCATTGTTATCTGCATTAAGTACCAGATCGCCGGAACCTGTTTTGGTGATTAACCCGGTACCAGCAATAGAGTCAACAGCTCCGTCATTCTCTGTATTGCCGATAACCAGCGTTTTTCCGTCGGCAATATCAAAGGTAACGTCACTTAAGCCGAGATACATAAAGCCACCCGCCGCAGTGGAAGGACCATCTCCATAGCCTGCTGCGCTATTGTTCTCATCCACTAAAACACCGTTGTTCTGGCTGTAGCTGTCATCAACTGAAATATCAATAAGATAGGGAGCCGTCACGCTATTGGTATAAATCGCCCCGCCATATCCCTCAGCAGAGTTATTTGTAAATGCGGTGTTATTTATTATTGTGAAACCTGACGGATGCGTGATATCGCTATTATTATCGGTGACATCGATTGCCCCTCCATCGCCATCACTGTAACTTGTTGATGTATATGCCTGGTTATTGTCAAAAATAACTTCATTTAAATAGACGTCATTGTTGATGGTATAAATTGCACCACCTTTGCCGTCATTAGCGATGTTATTGCGAAACACGGCGTTAGTGACACGTAAATCGACGACACCGGTATCGTTAGTACCAGAAGAATAGATTGCGCCACCATAGCCACCTGCAACGTTACCGGAAAAAATAACATTAGTAAGATTCAGCGTTGAGTTTTCTTTAGCAAATATTGCCCCGCCGTTATTATATTCTCCTGAGACAGTATTATTGGCAAACAGAGTCATTCCAGTTTCATTTTCTGGCGATAGAGAAAACTCCGCTCCTTGTTGCAAAAATACGGCCCCACCGCTGGCGTTATTAGTCATATCCGAAAAAACCAGCCATTGCCCATCGGCGATGCTCCAGTCCTGCGTAAAGCTTGAAAGGCTTTGCCTGCTGGCGTGACAACTCGCTTTGATATCATATCCCTGGCATAAATCAATGGCCGCCGCGACACCGTTAGCAGAGAAAAGATACGCAATCATTGACGGGAGTAAAGATAAATACTCCTTGCGTAGAAAAATAATCCGCATATTAATCTGACCATCATTTTCTATAAGACGGCATATTTAATCGCATTATACGATATGGGTTATTTTTCTTTTGTAAATTGTTCAACCCCGTGCAATGGCTATTTTGTTATTATTTCATGAATAATATCAGTGCGTCATAATTCAAGTTAATCACCTTAAGGGATATTAGTTATATTTAAACTGAATTAAAGTAATGAATAATTTTCTTATAATATAAGGTAAATTAACAAAATGGCTTCGCATTTAACAATAACCGAAGAGAAAACAACCATTTCGATATCAACAATCGCTTACATTCGCTTATATATTGACCAGAACTGATACATCAGATTATGCGATGATTCGTGCTTAGATCAATTTTTGCAATCATTAGCCAAAAGATTAATAAACCATCTATATCAATTTATCTAACCTATTCTTCCGTTCAAGAAATCGCCGAACAGTTATTTTTAACAAATTTTTCTCTTCCCATTGACTTTCCCGGACACCTTGTCTGACCTAAGGTGCGCGAAAGCCACTTTTTCCTTCCTGAGTTATCCACAAAGTTATGCACTTGCAAGAGGGCCATTTTCACACTATCTTGCAGTGAATCCCAAACATACCCCCTATATATAGTGTTCTAAGCAGCTTCCCTCACTACAGGTAGTCTGCATGAAACTATTGCGGAAAGAATTCCAAAAACAGGTACGACATACATGAATCAGAATCTGCTGGTGACAAAGCGCGACGGTAGCACAGAGCGCATCAATCTCGACAAAATCCATCGCGTTCTGGATTGGGCGGCAGAAGGACTGCATAACGTTTCGATTTCCCAGGTCGAACTGCGCTCCCACATTCAGTTTTATGACGGTATCAAGACCTCTGACATCCACGAAACCATTATTAAGGCTGCCGCAGACCTGATCTCCCGTGATGCGCCGGATTATCAGTATCTCGCCGCGCGCCTGGCGATCTTCCACCTGCGTAAAAAAGCCTACGGCCAGTTTGAGCCGCCTGCGCTGTACGACCACGTGGTGAAAATGGTCGAGATGGGCAAATACGATAATCATCTGCTGGAAGACTACACGGAAGAAGAGTTCAAGCAGATGGACACGTTTATCGATCACGACCGTGATATGACCTTCTCTTATGCTGCCGTTAAGCAGCTGGAAGGCAAATATCTGGTACAGAACCGCGTGACCGGCGAAATCTACGAAAGCGCCCAGTTCCTTTATATTCTGGTTGCCGCGTGCCTGTTCTCGAACTACCCGCGTGAAACGCGCCTGCAATACGTGAAGCGTTTTTACGACGCGGTTTCCACATTTAAAATTTCGCTACCGACGCCAATCATGTCCGGCGTGCGTACCCCGACTCGTCAGTTCAGCTCCTGCGTACTGATCGAGTGCGGTGACAGCCTGGATTCCATTAACGCCACCTCCAGCGCGATTGTTAAATACGTTTCCCAGCGTGCCGGGATCGGCATCAATGCCGGGCGTATTCGTGCGCTGGGTAGCCCGATTCGCGGTGGCGAAGCGTTCCATACCGGTTGTATTCCGTTCTATAAGCATTTCCAGACAGCGGTGAAATCCTGCTCTCAGGGCGGTGTGCGTGGCGGTGCGGCTACGCTGTTCTACCCGATGTGGCATCTGGAAGTTGAAAGCCTGCTGGTGTTGAAAAACAACCGTGGGGTGGAAGGCAACCGCGTGCGTCATATGGACTACGGGGTACAAATCAACAAACTGATGTATACCCGTCTGCTGAAAGGTGAAGATATCACCCTGTTCAGCCCGTCCGACGTACCGGGGCTGTACGACGCGTTCTTCGCCGATCAGGAAGAGTTTGAACGCCTGTACACCAAATATGAGAAAGACGACAGCATCCGCAAGCAGCGTGTGAAAGCCGTTGAGCTGTTCTCGCTGATGATGCAGGAACGTGCGTCTACCGGTCGTATCTATATTCAGAACGTTGACCACTGCAATACCCATAGCCCGTTTGATCCGGCCATCGCGCCAGTGCGCCAGTCTAACCTGTGCCTGGAAATCGCCCTGCCGACCAAACCGCTGAACGACGTCAACGACGAGAACGGTGAAATCGCGCTGTGTACGCTGTCTGCTTTCAACCTGGGCGCAATTAATAGCCTGGATGAACTGGAAGAGCTGGCAATTCTGGCAGTACGCGCACTCGACGCGCTGCTGGACTATCAGGATTACCCGATCCCGGCCGCCAAACGTGGAGCGATGGGTCGTCGTACGCTGGGTATTGGTGTGATCAACTTCGCTTACTACCTGGCGAAGCACGGTAAACGCTACTCCGACGGCAGCGCCAACAACCTGACGCATAAAACCTTCGAAGCCATTCAGTATTACCTGCTGAAAGCCTCTAATGAGCTGGCGAAAGAGCAAGGCGCGTGCCCGTGGTTTAACGAAACCACTTACGCGAAAGGGATCCTGCCGATCGATACCTATAAGAAAGATCTGGATGCCATCGCTAATGAGCCGCTGCATTACGACTGGGAAGCACTGCGTGAGTCAATCAAAACGCACGGCCTGCGTAACTCCACGCTTTCTGCTCTGATGCCGTCCGAGACCTCTTCGCAGATCTCTAACGCCACTAACGGTATTGAACCGCCGCGTGGTTACGTCAGCATCAAAGCGTCGAAAGACGGTATTCTGCGCCAGGTGGTGCCGGACTACGAGCATCTGCACGACGCCTATGAGCTGCTGTGGGAAATGCCGGGTAACGATGGCTACCTGCAACTGGTGGGTATCATGCAGAAATTTATCGATCAGTCGATCTCTGCTAACACCAACTACGATCCGTCACGCTTCCCGTCAGGAAAAGTGCCGATGCAGCAGTTGCTGAAAGACCTGCTCACCGCCTACAAATTCGGGGTCAAAACGCTGTATTATCAGAACACCCGTGACGGCGCTGAAGACGCACAAGACGATCTGGTGCCGTCAATCCAGGACGATGGCTGCGAAAGCGGCGCATGTAAGATCTGATATTGAGATGCCGGATGCGGCGTGAACGCCTTATCCGGCCTACGGCTCGGTTTGTAGGCCTGATAAGACGCGCCAGCGTCGCATCAGGCTCCGGGTGCCGGATGCGGCGTAAACGCCTTATCCGGCCTACGGCTCGGATTTGTAGGCCTGATAAGACGCGCCAGCGTCGCATCAGGCACAGGATGCGGCGTAAAATGCCTTATCCGGCATTAAACTCCCAACAGGACACATTCATGGCATATACCACCTTTTCACAGACGAAAAATGATCAGCTGAAAGAACCGATGTTCTTTGGTCAGCCGGTTAACGTGGCTCGCTACGATCAGCAAAAATATGACATCTTCGAAAAGCTGATCGAAAAGCAGCTCTCTTTCTTCTGGCGTCCGGAAGAAGTTGACGTTTCTCGTGACCGTATCGATTACCAGGCACTGCCTGAACACGAAAAACACATCTTTATCAGCAACCTGAAATATCAGACGCTGCTGGACTCCATTCAGGGTCGCAGCCCGAACGTGGCACTGCTGCCGCTGATCTCGATCCCTGAACTGGAAACCTGGGTCGAAACCTGGGCGTTCTCAGAAACCATTCACTCTCGTTCTTATACCCATATCATTCGTAATATCGTTAACGATCCGTCCGTTGTGTTTGATGATATCGTCACCAACGAGCAGATCCAGAAACGTGCGGAAGGGATCTCCAGCTATTACGATGAGCTGATCGAAATGACCAGCTACTGGCATCTGCTGGGCGAAGGTACCCACACCGTTAACGGTAAAACCGTAACCGTTAGCCTGCGCGAGCTGAAGAAAAAACTGTATCTCTGCCTGATGAGCGTTAACGCGCTGGAAGCGATCCGCTTCTACGTCAGCTTTGCTTGTTCCTTTGCCTTTGCAGAACGCGAACTGATGGAAGGTAACGCCAAAATTATTCGTCTGATTGCCCGCGACGAAGCCCTGCACCTGACCGGTACTCAGCATATGCTGAATCTGCTGCGCAGCGGTGCGGATGATCCGGAGATGGCGGAAATTGCCGAAGAATGTAAGCAGGAATGCTATGACCTGTTTGTCCAGGCGGCACAGCAAGAGAAAGACTGGGCGGATTATCTGTTCCGTGACGGTTCGATGATTGGTCTGAATAAAGACATTCTCTGCCAGTACGTTGAATACATCACCAATATCCGCATGCAGGCAGTCGGTTTGGATCTGCCGTTCCAGACACGCTCCAACCCGATCCCGTGGATCAATACCTGGCTGGTGTCTGATAACGTGCAGGTTGCTCCGCAGGAAGTGGAAGTCAGTTCTTATCTGGTCGGGCAGATTGACTCGGAAGTGGACACCGACGATTTGAGTAACTTCCAGCTCTGATGGCTCGCGTTACCCTGCGCATCACTGGCACACAACTGCTGTGCCAGGATGAACACCCTTCCCTTCTGGCGGCGCTGGAATCCCACAATGTGGCGGTTGAGTACCAGTGCCGCGAAGGTTACTGCGGTTCCTGTCGCACGCGCCTTGTTGCAGGCCAGGTGGACTGGATTGCCGAACCGTTAGCCTTTATTCAGCCGGGGGAAATTTTGCCCTGTTGTTGCCGGGCAAAAGGCGATATTGAAATCGAGTTGTGATCGGGTACTAGCGCCAGATACGACGCTTACGCGTATTATCTGGCCTACAACGATTACATGGCGTAGTAATACGCTTTCACCTGCTCCCAGTCCGCTTTAGGGATCGGCTCCAGATATTTTTCCAGCTGGCGGAAGTCATGATTAATCGCTTTATCGCGACGCAAGCGGCGACGACTTTTCTCCAGATCAAGAAAACCAGCTTCTGCCTTACCTTCTGTTTTCACATAGATATGGCGAACATAACAACAGCCATGCTGACGATTAACGCTATGCATTTTCTTAAACGCCAGCGCCACTGCTTTCAACATGGCTTGCCGTACTTCGTCAGAATAGGGCGTTACTGCATGCTGGGCATACCAGTCAGCAATGCTGATGAACCCCGCCATATCTTCAGTCACCAGCAACGCGCGCCATTCCCCCTCAATTTTCACCGCTTCACCAAAAACGATCTTCGGCACGATGACACCGGCCCGTTCCAGTTCTTTAATTACCGCAACCTCACGGACAATCGTTGGTCGGCCGAAAGGATAACGTACGGAATGAAACAGATGATGCGTCATGCGCTTTACATATAGCTTTTTGCCGTTGCGCTCGACGCATTGCACCCCGCTCATACCATTACGGCGATAGTTAGGCTCTTCAACCCAGTCGCCCTCTGTTGCCCACCAGTGATTAAATTCGTCGTGCTTTGCTGAAACTGCCATACCCTATCGCCTGTCATTTTTTATTAACGACAATGACTATAGGTGGTTACCTGCGAAAAATCTTAATGAAACGTGTCGTATTAATGAATTTCTTTTGCCACTACTAGCGCGACACCGCTTTTACCCTTCATTTGCAGCGCATAGACTCCACCAGCCACTACCACTAATAGTGCACCCAGCAGATAAATCATTCGGTAGCCAGTATGTGCAACCATCATCCCCATCACACAGGCTCCCAGCGCCAGGCCTGCATCCATCGCATTGAAGAATAGGGAGTTTGCGACACCGATTTTATGCGGTTCCACTGAACTGATAATCTGCGTCTGAAAAACTGGCGTCACGGAACCATACCCGATACCAATCAACGCGCCAGAAACAACCATCATTATGCTTCCCTGGGTGTAGCCGAGAACCACCAGTCCAACCGTAAAGAACACAAGGCAAGGGTAAACCACATATTTCGGTCCTTTTTTGTCGCAGACATTGCCGGTAAAGGTACGGCAGATCATCAGGAAGATAGCGTAGCAAAGCAGGAAATTACTGGCTGCCGACATCAGGTTAAGTTCGCGTGCATAAAGCGCCAGAAAAGCAGAAACCCCGGCATACGAAAAGGTCATAAAAAAGGTGACCATCGCAAATGGCAACGCCGCGCGATCGAACATGGCGGCGAAGCCCATTTTCGGCTTTGAACCATCAGCATGGCTGATAACCGGCGGCACTGTCATAATCAGCGACAGAATAATCCCCACCGCTGCCACGCCGGTGCATAACCAGAAAGCCATATTAAAGGCCTCCCAGCGCGCCATATTCAGGCCAATCCACGGCCCGACCACCATTGCCAGCCCCATTGCCAGAGAGAAAAAACTGATGCCCTCCCCACGTCGGGAGGCCGGGATCAGCCGCGCGGAAATCGTTCCTTTTACCGTAGTAATAACCCCGAAGGTAATACCATGAAGCACCCGAATAAAAAGCAGTGATTCAATTGAGTGGCAAAAAGGATACAACGCAGTGACCAACAAAAAGGCCAGAGAAGAGAGCACCAGAATAGTTTTATTCGAATATTTACCCACCCATTGCCCGGCAAAGGGGCGAATAACAATGGCGGCAATTAAAAATAAAGTCACCAATAAACCGGCTTTATCAGGAGAGGCATGCAAGCGGTCAGAGATATAAATTGGCAACAATGTTAGTAAAACATAAAAGACGAAGAAAATAATAAAGCTGATGATGGTTATTGCCCAAAAATCCTTCGTCCATAACTTCTCTTTCATACCCTACCGCCTGTCAGGATGACGCACGCAGACAACACTCCCGTTACTGCGGTTGCGTCAAATTGTGATGTACTTTGCAGAACAGAAGTATAAATGGCGGCATGCTATTAGAGAAATTAATCGTTTTAATATTATTGATTAGCAAACTCTAATGACTCTTACCCAAATAAATTCTTTACTCGCCGTGCTGGATTACGGTGGCTTTACTGAAGCCAGCAAGCGATTGTTCATGACGCAGTCGGCGGTAAGTCAGGCAATTGCTGCCCTCGAACAAGAACTTGGTGTGAATATACTGTTACGCGATCGCCGTAAAGCTATACAACTGACCACAGCAGGTCATCGCATTGTGCATCATCTGCGCGCCATTAATCGGGAAGTTAACGCAGTAAAAGAGATAGCCGAGCAGGAAAAGCAGAACCCTCAAAGAACGCTGAGACTTGGTTGTTTCCCCAGCGTCTGCGCCTGTATCTTACCGGCTGTGATTCGCTACTTTGAAATTCATCATCCGAATATAAAAATTATTCCTTTTGAGGAAAATAGCACAGCGATTATTGATTCCCTTCAGAATGAATCCATTGATGCCGGTTTTGTTCATTTTCCGGTGAGCGGAATGTACTCCGTGCCCATTTATCAGGATAAATTCACCGTAGTGTTACCGCCCAACCATGCTCTGGCAAAAAACAGCACTATTACAGTGGAAGAGTTAATGGGTGAACCATTAATTATTAGTAAAGGACGCTATGAATTAAGCATTATGGCACTATTTAAAGAAAAGAATATTACCCCACAGATAAAATATGAATTTAATCACCCGGATACAGCGATCAGTTTTATTCGACAGGGATTAGGCATCGCCTTATTACCAGAGTTAACGCTGAAAACCATTGCAGATGAATTGTGTTCCGTTCCTCTCGAACCAACCTTCTATCGACAGATTTCGTTGCTGGCTAAAGAAAAGCCGGTAGAAGGCAGTCCACTGTTTTTACTACAAATGTGTACGGAACAACTCGTGGTGAGTGGAAAAATTTGATGTAAGACATGAGATTGATGACAAATGCAAGACTGCCTGATTCGCCACACTTAGTTGTACTATAGCCTTTACCAGGCGTAATAATTCGTTTTCACCTGATTTTGGCCCACTTTGTGAATTGGCGATATATATTTATCCAGTTGGGAGAAGTGACAATGACTCCAGGTAGAAACCGGTATGAAGCGCCCGACTCACTGTCAAAACCGATTGTTGAGAGTAATGACACTCCGGCGAACAGTACACAGTTTACTCTGGAGCCATTCTCAATCTTCAAGTGGGATACCTAATAACTTGTCAGGGAAGTTATCAATATCTGTTTGTTACTTATTACCGTATTTATTAACAATAATGATACTTTCTAACATGCGTAAAGGTCTTCGTAATAAAATGAGCTAAATTTGATAGTGAATATATTTTGCAAAGATTAGATTGTATCTTGTTAACTCACACTACAAGGAATCATTTATGCCAAATACATCTATTCACTTATCTCGCTGTAATATTTTACAAAATAATAAATTGCAACCAGCAGAAGTTTACAAAGAATCACAACAAACCGCGAAACTTGAGATTTTTTGCGATGAGTTTCTAAAAATATCTCAAAGTAGATACGGGTTATCAACCTCAGCAGACAGCATAGCTAATTTATTGGCTTTTTTCACGAAAGCCTCAGATGCAATTGATAGTATCAAGACCCAAAAAATTGACGTTCACAGTTATGGTTTCGTACCAATAAGACATTTTGTCGAACATGTCATAACGTATAAAAATGAATTTGCAGCGGATTATGAACCCTATACCCTTACCTTTACCCGAGGTGAAAACAACGAAGGTATTTTGAGTGTCGAAAGCAAAGAAGGGTTTATTTCACAAAGAACAATAAACTTAAATGAATATGAAACTGCAATTAACATCATCAATGAACATGTTATAAAAGAAAATATCCACAACACGGTCCAGTCACCGACAGAAAAAGACATTTCAAAAATAAACAGCTCTGATAAACCTTATAAAACCAGCAGTGAGGAAAGTATTAAAAGTCAACTTTACAGCGATCAAAAAAAATATACAGACCTGCTACTACATTCTGAGAAAAATACAGAATGGTACAAATACGCATCCTCCGTGGAACGCTATGATAAATTCAAGAATTCTTCTAAGGAAATTAAAAATACCTACAAGCAAATTGTACAAGCGCAGAAAAAATTGAACCAAATGAAATACATAAATAAATTAAGTGGTGAGCTTATCGATATCGCCGACAAAAAGTTAGCACCATTAATAAATGATAGTTTCAGCTATACACGAGATTTCTTTGCTTACTCAAAACAGGAAAATAACATCTTCACGTTTGATAATTCTAAGTTTGAAGATCCAAAGGAAAAAAAAGGTTTAATGGTACAACACAGCAATGGACAACTGGTTATTACTGGTGAATATTGTCCTGAAGGTGTGCAAACAGCATTCACTCAAGACCAATATGATAAATTAATAAGATACATTAATATTTTCTTTACTTTTCCGAAATGCGAATAATACTTTACAGTATAAACTGCAATACAATTTATTATTGAACCCAATTCATACTATTTAAGGAATAACAATGCCCAGTGTTAGCTTTCTTAACGAATGAGTTTTACGCAAATATGTTGGCATCTTTTTTAACAGGATGCACCGGTTAATGAATAGAACAACCGGGAGTAACATTATTTCTCTTTAGCAGAGGATGGCGCATGAACGCCATCCTGCAATAGCATTACTCTTTATTAAGGAATTTTACTGCCTTATCAGGGAAATCAGTAAACAGCCCATTTACACCCGCTTTGTTATACAGAGCATCATATAACTGATTCACATCAGTAGTGTATTCAGGCAGTTTATCTGACCGCACGGTATAAGGATGCACTACCAGCTTGTTCTGCTGAGCATCTTGCACCATGCCAGTGAGTTTGATATTACCCGGCTGCGATGTCTCCTCAATCAACATATGGTAATCCGGACCAATACCATCTGCATATTCCGCCACCTGTTTCATGGCTCCCGGCTTAAACATCCAGTCGTAGTTGTAATTAACCCAGCTTCCGTCCGGCTGTTTCTGCTGAGTTTCGTTCCAGTCGGTATAGGCAATCAGCTGTACCAGATTGAGGTCCATGCCCATTTTAGGTTCCAGCTCATTCTTAATACGCTTCAGTTCATCGGCATCAAAACATTGCAAATAAACTTTGTCGTCCTTACCGGTGTAACCATATTTCTTCAGCACTTCCAGCGTTTTTGCCGCAATATCCTTCCCTTCCTGATGATGGAACCACGGCGCTTTAATTTCTGGATAGATACCGATATTTTTCCCGGTAGAGTGATTTAACCCCTGAACAAATTCAATCTCTTCTTCGAAAGTGTGTACCCGGAAGTCAGATTTACCCATCGGGAAACGGCCCGGATAAGTCTGTACTTTCTTACCGTTTTCAATATCGAAACCTTCGGTAAATTTCAGTGACTTAATTTCATCGAGCGTGAAATCTATCGCGTAGTAACGACCGTCTTTGCGCGCCCGATCCGGGAAACGATCGGCAACATCAGTAACACGATCGAGATAATGGTCATGCAGGACAACCAGATGGTCGTCTTTGGTCATCACCAAATCTTGTTCCAGATAATCCGCTCCCTGCGCATACGCCATCGCTTTTGCTGGCAGCGTATGCTCCGGCAAATATCCACTGGCACCGCGATGGGCGATGACTATTTTTTCGTTGTTATCCGCCGCCATTGCACCGCTTCCCATGACCATAGTGCTCATCATGATCGCCATGCTAAGGTTTTTCAGCGTCAATTTCATGCCATTAGCCTCCGTTGCGTTTTTGCAGTAATTCCTGATGGCGACGTTTTTCGCCAATCATCACAACAATCAACAAGATAACCGCCAGAATGCTGCCGCCAATCATTACCATAAAGCCGCCATCCCAGCCGAAGAAGTCCACGGTGTAGCCAACAATCGCGCTCGCCGCCACCGAACCGCCCAGGTAACCAAACAGCCCGGTAAAGCCCGCTGCCGTACCTGCCGCTTTTTTCGGTGCCAGTTCCAGCGCATGCAGACCGATCAACATCACAGGACCGTAAATCAGGAAGCCGATAACAATCATACAGATCATATCGACGTTCGGATTGCCCGCCGGGTTCATCCAGTAAACGATAGTCGCGATGGTCACCAGTGTCATAAAGAAGACGCCGGTGGCCCCACGGTTACCGCGGAAGACTTTGTCCGACATCCAGCCGCACAGCAGGGTGCCCGGAATGCCCGCATACTCATAGAAGAAGTAGGCCCAGGAGGATTTATCCAGCGCGAAGTGTTTCACCTCTTTCAGATAAGTCGGTGACCAGTCGAGGATGCCGTAACGCAGCAGATAAACGAACACGTTGGCGATAGCGATGTACCACAGCAGTTTGTTCGGCAGCACGTACTGCATGAAGATTTGCTTCGCAGTCAGCTCCTGTTCCGCTTTTTCGTTATAGTCGTCCGGATAATCATTTTTGTACTCTTCGATCGGCGGCAGGCCACAGGATTGCGGGGTATCGCGCATCATCGCAAAGGCGAACAGTGCCACCAGAATGGCGCAGAATGCGGGCATATAGAGCGCGGCGTGCCAGTCATTGAACCAGGCCATCCCCAGCAGGAACAGCAGCGGCGGAATACCACCACCGACGTTGTGCGCACAGTTCCATACTGACACAATGCCGCCACGTTCTTTCTGCGACCACCAGTGCACCATAGTACGACCGCACGGCGGCCATCCCATCCCCTGGAACCAACCGCAGAGGAACAGCAGCACAAACATCACCGCAATGCTCGACGTCGCCCAGGGCACAAAGCCCATAAAAAGCATCACCGCCGCCGCCAGAATCAAACCTGCGGGCAGGAAAACGCGCGGATTCGAGCGATCCGACACCGAGCCCATGATGAATTTCGAAAATCCATAAGCAATCGAGATCCCCGAAAGGGCAAAACCTAAATCACCGCGTGAGAAGCCCTGCTCGACCAGATAAGGCATAGCGAGCGCAAAGTTCTTACGAACCAAATAGTAAGCAGCATAGCCAAAGAATATCCCCAGGAAAATTTGCCAGCGCAATCGACGATAAGTCGGATCGATCTCCGCGGCAGGTAAGCGCGCTTTGTGTGGCGCTGGTTTAAAAATACTCAACATTGATAGCCTCCGTGGCCCGTGGTCTTATTTATGATTAACAGCCTGATTCAGTGGGAGAACCTGCCGTTTCTTGAGTTGCCGCGATGTTAAGAAAACATTCATAAATTAAATGTGAATTACCGCACACATTATTAAATACGATGGGTTAAATGTTCAGAATGACGCATGAAATCACGTTTCACTTTCGAATTATGAGCGAATATGCGCGAAATCAAACACTTCATGTTTTTACTATGGCTAAATGGTAAAAAACGAACTTCAGAGGGATAACAATGAAAACTCGCGACTCGCAATCAAGTGACGTGATTATCATTGGCGGCGGCGCAACGGGAGCCGGGATTGCCCGCGACTGTGCCCTGCGCGGGCTGCGCGTGATTTTGGTAGAACGCCACGACATCGCAACCGGTGCCACCGGGCGTAACCACGGCCTGCTGCACAGCGGTGCGCGCTATGCGGTAACCGATTCGGAATCGGCCCGCGAATGTATTAGTGAAAACCAGATCCTGAAACGCATTGCGCGTCACTGCGTTGAACCGACCAACGGCCTGTTTATCACCCTGCCGGAAGATGATCTCTCCTTCCAGGCCACTTTTATCCGCGCCTGCGAAGAAGCAGGGATCAGCGCAGAAGCTATAGACCCGCAGCAAGCGCGCATTATCGAACCTGCCGTTAACCCGGCACTGATTGGCGCGGTGAAAGTTCCGGATGGCACCGTTGATCCATTTCGTCTGACCGCAGCAAACATGCTGGATGCCAAAGAACACGGTGCCGTTATCCTTACCGCTCATGAGGTCACGGGACTGATTCGTGAAGGCGCGACGGTGTGCGGCGTTCGTGTACGTAACCATCTCACCGGCGAAACTCAGGCCCTTCATGCGCCTGTCGTGGTTAATGCCGCTGGGATCTGGGGGCAACACATTGCCGAATATGCCGATCTCCGCATTCGCATGTTCCCGGCGAAAGGATCGCTGCTGATCATGGACCACCGCATTAATCAGCATGTGATCAACCGCTGCCGCAAACCGTCCGACGCCGATATTCTGGTGCCTGGCGATACCATTTCGCTGATTGGCACCACCTCTTTACGTATTGATTACAACGAGATTGACGATAATCGAGTGACGGCAGAAGAAGTTGATATTCTGCTGCGTGAAGGGGAAAAACTGGCCCCCGTGATGGCGAAAACGCGCATTTTGCGGGCCTACTCTGGCGTGCGTCCACTGGTTGCCAGCGATGACGACCCGAGCGGACGTAACGTCAGCCGTGGCATCGTGCTGCTCGATCATGCTGAACGCGATGGTCTGGACGGATTTATCACCATCACCGGTGGCAAACTGATGACCTATCGGCTGATGGCGGAATGGGCTACCGACGCGGTATGTCGCAAGCTGGGCAATACGCGCCCCTGTACCACTGCCGACACGCCGTTGCCTGGCTCACAGGAACCGGCAGAAGTCACGCTGCGCAAAGTGATCTCCCTGCCCGCTCCGCTGCGCGGTTCCGCAGTTTACCGGCACGGCGATCGCACACCAGCCTGGCTGAGCGAAGGCCGCCTGCACCGCAGCCTGGTATGTGAGTGCGAAGCGGTAACTGCGGGTGAAGTGCAGTACGCAGTAGAAAATTTAAATGTTAACAGCCTGCTGGATTTACGCCGTCGTACCCGTGTAGGGATGGGTACCTGCCAGGGCGAACTCTGCGCCTGCCGGGCTGCCGGACTGCTGCAACGTTTTAACGTCACGACGTCCGCGCAATCTATCGAGCAACTTTCCACCTTCCTTAACGAACGCTGGAAAGGCGTGCAACCCATCGCTTGGGGAGACGCACTGCGCGAAAGCGAATTTACCCGCTGGGTTTATCAGGGACTGTGTGGTCTGGAGAAGGAGCAGAAAGATGCGCTTTGATACTGTCATTATGGGCGGCGGCCTCGCCGGATTACTCTGTGGCCTGCAACTGCAAAAACACGGCCTGCGCTGTACCATTGTCACTCGTGGTCAAAGCGCGCTCCATTTCTCATCTGGATCGCTGGATTTGCTGAGCCATCTGCCGGATGGTCAACCGGTGACAGACATTCACAGTGGACTGGAATCTTTGCGTCAGCAGGCACCTGCCCATCCTTACAGCGTTCTCGGCCCACAGCGCGTGCTCGATCTCGCTTGCCAGGCGCAAGCATTAATCGCTGAAAGCGGTGCGCAATTACAGGGCAGCGTAGAACTGGCCCACCAGCGGATTACGCCACTCGGCACTCTGCGCTCAACCTGGCTAAGTTCGCCAGAAGTTCCTGTCTGGCCGTTGCCCGCGAAGAAAATATGTGTGGTCGGGATAAGCGGCCTGATGGATTTTCAGGCGCATCTTGCGGCGGCTTCATTGCGCGAATTGGATCTTAAAGTTGAAACCGCAGAAATTGAACTGCCGGAACTGGATGTGCTGCGCAACAACGCCACCGAGTTTCGCGCGGTGAATATCGCCCGTTTCCTTGATAACGAAGAGAACTGGTCGCTGTTACTTGATGCGCTTATTCCTGTCGCCAATACCTGCGAAATGATCCTGATGCCCGCCTGCTTCGGCCTGGCTGATGACAAACTCTGGCGTTGGTTGAACGAAAAACTACCTTGTTCATTGATGCTTTTGCCAACGCTGCCGCCTTCCGTGCTGGGCATTCGTCTGCAAAATCAGCTTCAACGTCAGTTTGTGCGCCAGGGTGGCGTGTGGATGCCAGGCGATGAAGTGAAAAAAGTGACCTGTAAAAATGGCGTAGTGAATGAAATCTGGACCCGCAATCACGCCGATATCCCGCTGCGCCCACGATTTGCGGTGCTTGCGAGCGGCAGTTTCTTTAGCGGCGGACTGGTGGCAGAACGTGACGGCATTCGCGAGCCGATTCTCGGCCTTGATGTGCTACAAACCGCCACGCGGGGTGAATGGTATAAGGGCGATTTTTTTGCGCCGCAACCGTGGCAGCAGTTCGGTGTAACCACTGATGAGGCACTACGCCCGTCGCAGGCAGGTCAAACCATTGAGAACCTGTTTGCCATCGGTTCGGTGCTGGGCGGATTTGATCCCATCGCCCAGGGATGCGGCGGCGGTGTTTGTGCCGTCAGTGCTTTACATGCCGCTCAACAGATTGCCCAACGCGCAGGAGGCCAACAATGAACGACACCAGCTTCGAAAACTGCATTAAGTGCACCGTCTGCACCACCGCCTGCCCGGTGAGCCGGGTGAATCCGGGATATCCGGGGCCAAAACAAGCCGGGCCGGATGGCGAGCGTCTGCGTTTGAAAGATGGCGCACTGTATGACGAGGCGCTGAAATATTGCATCAACTGCAAACGTTGCGAAGTCGCCTGCCCGTCCGATGTGAAGATTGGCGATATCATCCAGCGCGCGCGGGCGAAATATGACACCACACGCCCGTCGCTGCGCAATTTTGTGTTGAGTCATACCGACCTGATGGGTAGCGTTTCCACGCCGTTCGCACCAATCGTCAATACCGCTACCTCGCTGAAACCAGTGCGGCAGCTGCTTGATGCGGCGTTAAAAATCGATCATCGCCGCACGCTACCGAAATACTCCTTCGGTACGTTCCGTCGCTGGTATCACAGCGTGGCGGCCCAGCAGGCACAATATAAAGACCAGGTGGCTTTCTTTCACGGCTGCTTCGTTAACTACAACCATCCGCAGTTAGGCAAAGATTTAATTAAAGTGCTCAACGCAATGGGTACCGGTGTACAACTGCTCAGCAAAGAAAAATGCTGCGGCGTACCGCTGATCGCCAACGGCTTTACCGATAAAGCACGTAAACAGGCAATCACAAATGTAGAGTCGATCCGCGAAGTAGTGGGAGTAAAAGGTATTCCGGTGATTGCCACCTCCTCAACCTGTACCTTTGCCCTGCGCGACGAATACCCGGAAGTGCTGAATGTCGACAACAAAGGCTTGCGCGATCATATCGAACTGGCGACCCGCTGGCTGTGGCGCAAGCTGGACGAAGGCAAAACGTTACCGCTGAAACCGCTGCCGCTGAAAGTGGTTTATCACACTCCGTGCCATATGGAAAAAATGGGCTGGACGCTCTACACCCTGGAGCTGTTGCGTAAAATCCCGGGGCTTGAGTTAACGGTGCTGGATTCCCAGTGCTGCGGTATTGCGGGTACTTACGGTTTCAAAAAAGAGAACTACCCCACCTCACAAGCCATCGGCGCACCACTGTTCCGTCAGATAGAAGAAAGCGGCGCAGATCTGGTGGTTACCGACTGCGAAACCTGCAAATGGCAGATTGAGATGTCCACAAGTCTTCGCTGCGAACATCCGATTACGCTGCTGGCCCAGGCGCTGGCTTAAACTCCTTTCTGATGCCCGGTAAGCATGTTGTTACCGGGCATTTTTGCGTACACGATTCCGTGCCCAATGTATGCGTTGCAACGCAGTGAAAATTCCTCTGAAAACGTCTCGCAAAGGCTGAAACTGGCAGATGTCAAAGGCCTGGGATAACCGTAATGTCGCGTCATCATAAATATCAGGTGACGGACAACCATGACCGAATCAACAACCTCCTCCCCGCATGATGCGGTGTTTAAAACCTTTATGTTCACACCCGAAACCGCTCGGGATTTTCTGGAAATACATCTACCAGAGCCGCTGCGCAAGCTTTGCAACCTGCAAACTTTACGCCTGGAACCCACCAGCTTTATTGAAAAAAGTTTACGCGCTTACTACTCGGATGTTTTGTGGTCTGTGGAAACCAGCGACGGTGAAGGCTATATCTACTGCGTGATTGAACATCAAAGCTCTGCAGAAAAGAATATGGCTTTTCGGCTAATGCGCTATGCCACTGCCGCCATGCAGCGTCACCTGGATAAAGGCTATGACAGAGTTCCGCTGGTGGTGCCATTGCTGTTTTATCATGGCGAAACCTCGCCCTACCCGTACTCACTCAACTGGCTGGATGAGTTTGACGATCCGCAACTTGCCCGGCAGTTGTACACCGAAGCTTTTCCGTTGGTGGATATCACCATCGTACCTGACGATGAGATCATGCAACATCGGCGTATAGCTCTGCTGGAACTGATTCAAAAGCATATTCGCGACCGCGATTTAATCGGTATGGTCGACAGGATCACCACGCTTTTGGTTAGAGGCTTCACTAATGACAGCCAGCTACAAACGCTGTTTAATTATCTGCTGCAATGCGGCGATACCTCCCGTTTCACCCGCTTTATTCAGGAGATTGCCGAACGTTCACCACTACAAAAGGAGAGATTAATGACTATTGCTGAACGGCTGCGGCAGGAAGGACATCAAATTGGCTGGCAGGAAGGTAAAATTGAAGGTTGGCAGGAGGGGAAATTGGAGGGGTTGCAGAAAGGCAAAGTAGAAGGTATGCATGAACAAGCCATTAAAATTGCCTTGCGCATGCTGGAACAGGGCTTTGAACGTGAGATTGTGCTGGCGACAACCCAACTCACTGATGCTGATATTCCGAACGGTCATTAAAAGGAGAGATTAATGACTATTGCTGAACGGCTACGGCAGGAAGGACATCAAATTGGCTGGCAGGAGGGTAAATTAGAAGGTTTGCAGGAAGGCATGCATGAACAAGCCATTAAAATTGCTTTGCGCATGCTGGAACAGGGCATTGATCGTGACCTGGTGCTCGCGGCCACCCAGCTAAGCGAAGCCGATCTGGCAGCGAATAACCACTAATTAACACAGGCCCACAGCCGATCCCCATGGGCCTTTGATATCAATAACTACCTTTTATGCGTGGCCCATTTTTGCCTGATTTAAACATCGCCAGTCGTTGATCCAGGGCATCGCTGTAGAGCATCGTGTCAACGCCAACAGCGACAAAGTTCGCTCCCCACGCCAGGCATTGCTGCGCCATATCAGGAGCCACAGCCAGAAAACCAGCCGCTTTACCCGCAGCACGGATCCGCCGAATGCTGGTTTCAATAATTCGCTGCACTTCCGGGTGCCCGGCGTTATCCGGGTAGCCCAACGAGGCAGAAAGATCCGCAGGTCCAATAAACACGCCGTCAATCCCTTCGACGTCGAGGATTTCGTCCAGGTTATCCAGTGCTGTTTTACTTTCCACCTGCACCAACAGACAAAGCGAATCGTTGACTTGCGCCATGTAATTCTCAATGCGTCCCCAGCGCGCAGCCCGTGCCACACTGGCCCCGACACCACGCTCACCGTAGGGAGGATAGCGCGTGGCAGACACCACCTGACGTGCCTGATCGGCAGTATCGACCATCGGGATCAGTAGAGTTTGCGCGCCAATATCCAGGACTTGTTTAATCAGCGACTTACTGCCTTCCACCGGACGGATCACGGGTTGGCTGGCATAGGGCGCTACCGCCTGTAGCTGGTGATAAAGATCCTGAATGGTGTTTGGCGCGTGCTCCCCGTCAATCAGCAACCAGTCATAACCGGAGGTGGCGGCAATTTCTGCCATATAAGAAGTAGTCGAGCTTAACCACAGACCAATTTGCACTTCGCCCTTGCGTAAACGTTCTTTAAAGGGATTGGTTAATAATGCGTTCATGGTGTTCCTTAACCTATTAATGATGTGCCACGTCGGTCTGCGCAACAGTGCGATTTACACGCAGAGTGAAAATAATCAGCGAACCGATGACCGCCACCGCTGCCAGCGTCAGTAATCCCGCCGCATCGCTGGCAAACAACGTTTCTGCTTTCACGCGCAGGATCGGGGCAATAAACCCACCCACTGCACCAAACAGGTTTACAAAACCAATCCCCGCCGCCAGCGCCGTACCGGAAAGCAGTTGTGTCGGCATCGTCCAGAACACCGGCTGCACGGCAATAAACCCGATGGCTGCAACACACAGCGCTACGATCGCCAGTACTGGAGAAAGCAGCCCGGAGAGACCAATACCAATGCCTGCCGCCAGTAATGTCAGCGCCGCGACATTACGCCGTTCGCCGGTTTTATCGGAATAGCGCGGAATAAGCCAGGTCCCAAACAAGGCCGCGACCCACGGAATGGCGGTGACCACCGACGCCGTAAAGCCCACTTTTGTCCCCAACAATGCAGCAACCTGCGTCGGCAGGAAGAAAATTAATCCGTAAACCGCCACCTGAATGGTCAGGTAGATAATCGCCAGTTGCCAGACTCGCCCATTACGCAGCGCATCGCTCAGTCGAGAAGTCACTTTCTGTTGTTCTTCACTTGCCAGTTGGTTGATAAGCAACGTTTTTTCTTCTTTACTCAGAAAACGTGCCTGCTCCGGCGTGTCATCAAGCCAAAAGAATGTGAATACCCCAGCGCCGACTGCCAGCAATCCTTCAATCACAAACATCCAGAACCAGCCGGGATGCCCCATAAATCCATGCATCTCCAGCAGCGCGCCGGAAAGCGGTGATCCCAGTGTTAACGCCAACGGTGCGCCCATATAGAACAGCCCCATAATGCTGGCGCGATTACGCTGCGGAAACCATTGCGAGGTGAGATAAATCATACCAGGGAAGAACCCGGCCTCCGCAGCACCAAGCAGAGTGCGAACGATCAGAAATTTCGCTTCAGTATCGGCCCATGCCATGGCTGCCGAAAGAAATCCCCACAGCAGTGTTGTCGTACCAATCCAGGTTCTGGCCCCCAGTTTGCGCATCAAAAGATTCGCCGGAACACCCAGAAACGCATATACCACAAAGAAAATGCCTGCTCCCAGCGCATAAGCTTCATTACTCAGCCCGGTATCAATCTGGTAGGTTTGTTTGGCAAAACCGATATTCGAACGGTCGAGAAACGCCAGCACATACAGCGCCAACTTGACATCCTCCACGCCCTGAAGAACGTGGATCCCTGCTACGTTCAGGCTGTCGCCTGAATCATTTCGGTGGGTTCCTGCTTCAACGAGCGGCCTGACTGCACCATCTCTCCACAGGCAAGAACG